>JADMIO010796466.1_pt1 | contig 105368 bp, 89 predicted proteins | sample 8958161 | NCBI WGS metagenome assembly JADMIO01 (sample SAMN16585339, study PRJNA669376) | soil metagenome | isolation source: Crop rotation soil | place: USA: Cullars Rotation, Alabama | collected 2011
CGCGACTTCAAGTCACGTGAATTCCAAGCTTCGGATCCCACTGTGCTGGAAAGATCGAATCCGGCTCCGTCCGCGAGAAGCAGGGCGGCATCGTCGCGCTCGAGCAGATGAACACCCGTGAATCCCGCGCGCAGATCGCCGCGCTCATGGACAAGCTCGTGGCCGGGCAGTGCCCGCCGGAGATCCAGCTCGATGTGTACGAAGCCGCGAAGAAGGCCGGACTCGGTGATCGCACGCAGCAGTACAAGGACTCGCTCCCGAAGGACGATCCGCTCGCGAACTACCGCCTCTCCCTCGTGGGCGGCGACGTCGAGCGCGGGCGCAAGGTCTTCCGCGAAAAGGCCGAGACGCAGTGCCTCCGCTGCCACAAGTGCGAGATCGGCGACAGCCCCGTCGGCCCCGACCTTACCAAGATTGGCGACGCGAAGGACCGGAATTACATCCTCCAGTCGATCGTTTTCCCGAACGCCATGATTGCCTCGGGCTTCCAGATCGTGACGCTGACCTTGAAAGACAACACCATGGTCGCAGGCCGACTGGTCAAGGAGACCGATGCCGCTTACACGATCGAGACCACCGACGAAGGCGGCAAACCGAAGAACGTCGATACACCCAAGGCCAACGTGAAGGAGCGTTTCAGCGCCCCCTCCCCCATGCCTGAGAACATCCGCGATCAGCTCAGCCGCACCGAACTCCGCGACCTCGTCGAATTCCTCTCCACGCGGAAGTAGCGCAACCCTGCGATTTCACGGGACGGCCTGCTGGTTCAAGAGCTCCTGATATTCTGCCTCGGTCATGCGTTGCGTCGCGCCGTTACGAAGACAAACCGCGCGTTTCCCCGAGATACTCGTGGGTGTGGCGAGGAGAATAATCTTGGCGGGATCTGCGCCTCGATGGTCTGGGAAGTAGAGGAACAGTTCGGGAGGTTCATCTCGTACAGCACGGCTGAAAATATCACGTCGGTTCGGCAAATAATCGGGAACCAGTGAAATGAGATCCCGCGGGAGGTGTCCCGTTTCTTGCTCGAATAGATGAAGCATCGCATAGGTGGACTTCATCGTGCTTTGGTCGCGAGTGAGCACGCCAATTGCCGCGTCATATGTCAACGTATCCGCGCGCGCGAGCCAACCCAGTTGGTGGACGATTCCGGTTGCAGCGATGGATGTCGCAAAAAGGAGCAAAACCGCGGCCGCCACCTTGATCGTCGCGGGAAAGTTCCACAATACGCCTTCCACGCGGCGTGCCCATCGGACCAAAAGCCGGTGCAGCAAGGCTACGCCCAGAAGCAGCGCCACCGCAAAATCCATGAAGATCTCGGGATTGAATGTGACTCGCGGAAGCACGGCGAACAGATACGGCACCCATCCGAAAAGGAGGTGCTTCGCCAATTGCAGTCCCAAATCCAGGAGCGGAAAAAGGAAAAGGAGAATCAGCGCCAGAATCGCGCACCCCATGCGCTTGAACCCCTTGCTTGTGGCGGGTGGCACCTCTGTCATGGCCGTGCGTTTGGAGGTTCGATTGCCGGCTTCGCGATTTGATCGCTGACCCTCCGCATCAGTTCCGTCAGCGCCATCTCGACAATCTCTCCATTGCTCAGCAGGACCATCCGTCGCGCCCCAAAACTACCAGGTTCGTAGGCGACCACTTCCTCACCGGTATCCGCCTTGGAGCCGGGAACGAAGACGAGTTGCAATCCGTTGGGATCAAGGCTGCGCCATGCATCCTTGGGCACGTCCGCCGTCTCCCGGCTGCTTGGAAACTCGCCCCCATGCCGCTCGGCATGGCGCCATAGCTCGGCTCGCAGTTTTTCCAGCGACAAACGCCGCGCCGCTTGCAGCCACGGCTTCGGATCCACACGAGTTGATAGACGAGAGCGAGCGCCAGATAGGAAAACAGGAAGAATGAAATGACCTCGAGCCGCGCCTGCGCCATGTCCGTAAAGGTCGGCATCGCCATGCCTGCATGAAGCGTCGCAGTAGAGCCATGCCCTGCCAGTAGCAGGAGGAAAATCCGTCGAGCCGAAGGTGCCGGGAAGGACGTCACCTGCGGATTCAACAATGACACCGTTTCGAGGTCAACGCTCGCGCCGAATACGCCCCACTCACGCCTTCCGCCCGAACTTTTTCTCCAGTTCGAGGTAGCTCATCTGGATCATGGTCGGGCGGCCGTGGGGGCAGCAGTAGGGTAGATCGCAGGCGAGGAGATCCTGGATGAGGCGGACGATTTCGGGTTCGCGCAGGACGTCGTTGGCCTTCACGGCGTGGCGGCACACGGTCTTGGCGATCATGTCCTCACCGAGGCGCAAACGCGCGGTCTGGGTGCCGGCCTCGCGGAGGTCGTCGATGATGTCGCGGAGGAGTTGCGTGGGATCGTCCGCGCGCAGGAACGTGGGCAGCGCATCGATCTTGAACGTATTCGCGCCGAAGCTCTCCATGCCGATGCCAGCACGCGAGAGGACATCGAGGTGCTGCACGATCCAGTCGGCATCCTTCGGCGCGACCTCCAGCGTGAAAGGAAGCAGCAATCGCTGCGTCGGCACGCCCTGCGCCTCCATGCGCTTGTGCATCTCCTCATACAGGATGCGCTCGTGCGCGGCGTGCTGATCGACCAGCACGAGGCCCTGCGCGTTCTCCATAAGCACGTAGAGTTTGCCGAGCACGCCGAGGATCTTGAAGTCGTTCGACGGCGCGAGTTCCTGCGCGGGTGCGGGTCTCGCCGGTTCGGGGGCAGGACTGGGCTGCGCGGGCTTCGCTTGTTGCGCGGGCAGCTCAGCCCAGTCTCGACGCAACGTGAGTTGCTCCCTCTGCGGAAGGAGCTCGGGCATTGGGCGAAACGCGGCGGGCGCCGGAAGCTCCGCGCGAGCTTCCACCGACGCGCGCTCTTCGCTCTTCGCAAAGGCCGAGGACCACGTCGCCCGATCGCTTTCGATCGCCTGGCGAATCGCTCGCGCCAGCGACTCCCGTACGCTGAATGGCTCGCGAAAGCGCACCTCGCGCTTGGCGGGATGCACGTTCACGTCCACCGCGGCGGGGTCCATGTCCACGAACAGAAACGTGACTGGGTGCTGCCCTTTCATCAGCGCGGTGTGATACCCCTCGCGAAGGCCGTGCGTGATCGTCGGGCTCTCGATGGCACGCCCATTCAGGAAGACGATGCTCTGCTGCCGCGTGGAGCGGCTCACTCCAGCGCGTCCCACGAAGCCGCGGATGGAAATGGAGTCTGTGCAAAACTCTGGCACCTCCAGCAATTCCTTCGCGAGCGCCGCGCCGCACAGATCGCGGATGCGTTCGTGCAAGGTCTGCCCGGGCGGAAGCTGGAAGACAACCCGCTCGTCGTTCAGCAGCACGAAGCCGATGTGCGGATGCCCAATCGCCTGCAGGTGAATCTGCTGCTCGACGTGGCTGGATTCCGTCTGCTCGGTGCGCAGGAATTTGCGCCGCGCCGGCAAATTGTAGAAGAGCGATCGCGCCTCGATCTGCGTGCCCTCCGCCTCGCCGCAATCGCGCACACTCTCGATGCGCCCGCCATTCACGATCACCTCCGTGCCGGCCAGAGCGCCGCGTTCGCGCGTGGCGAGGCGAAAGCGCGAAACGCTGGCGATGGAAGGCATTGCTTCCCCGCGAAAACCGAGCGTGGCGATGCGAGAGAGGTCCTCGCCCGTGCGGATCTTGCTCGTCGCATGCCGCTCCAGGCAGAGCAGCGCATCGTCGCGATCCATGCCGCATCCATCATCGACGACGCGAATGCTCGACGACCCGCCGCGCCGGATCGCGACCTCGATCCGCGTCGCCCCGGCATCGATGGAATTCTCCACGAGTTCCTTCACCACCGAGGCTGGCCGCTCGATGACCTCTCCAGCCGCGACCTGGCTGGCGACGTGTTCGGGCAGAAGTGCAATGCGTGGCATGAGAGCGCCGACTTTCCGCATTTGGGCCGCACTTGCCAAGGGGGCATGTGGGGGTGGGTGGTGGAGCGAGTGCAGCGGCGGCTGGGCTCATTGATCTTACTCGTTCTCTTTTCCTTGCTCGCGTGCGTTCGAACTCGTGAGCAAGAGAAAGGAAAAGAGCAGGATCAAAGTCCCCGCCGCCCTCCTCAGCGACCCATCCTGCCCATGCACCCCAGCAACCACGGCAGCAGTTGCTTCTTGCGGGAGACGACGCCGTTGAGTTCCCAAATGCCGGAGGCGATTTCGGGGGAATCGATCGTCCGCAGGAACTCCTCCGCACCGCGAACGAGCAGCAGCGAATCCTGGGTATTGATATCGGTCACCAACAGTGCCGCGAAAAGCAGGCCCTCGCGCGAGCGGTGGGACTCCAGCGCGGCGAGCAGCGCATCGCGCTTCTCCTGGAAATGCGCGAAACTCAACTCCTCCACCTGCGCCACCGTGAAGCTGTGCCCATCTTCCTCGTAGGCTTTGCAATCGGCATTCACCGCCTGCTCCGGCGACATGGTCAGCAGCGGGCTACCCACGCTGAAAATGCGTTCCGCGAGTTCCGTAGGATCGCAGCCGCAGCGCTTGGCAAGATGATCGACGATCATGCGATCCACGGGTGTCGCGGTCGGCGAAGAGAGGTTGAGAGTGTCCGAAATGAGCCCCGCCATGAGCAGCCCGGCCACGGCCTTGGGAATCTCGATGCCCGCCTGCTGGTAGGCCAGCGAGACAAGCGTCGATGTGGAGCCCACGGGATTGTTCCAAAACAGGATGGGCGTGTCGGAGGCGAAACCGCCGAGCTTGTGGTGATCGAGGATTTCGACGATCGGCACCTTGTCCGCGCCCTTCACGGCCTGGCTCAACTCATTGTGATCCACCAGGATGAGCTGCCGCTGCACGGGCTTGATGAAATCGGACTTCGACAGGATGCCCACAAGCGAATTGCCCTCGCCGAGCACGGGGAAAACGAAAGCCGGGCTATCCGAGGCGATGCGCTGGGCCTCGTCGAGGGGTGTCTCGGGAGTGAAGCTGAGCACGTCGCGCTCGAGCATCCGCTCCACGCGCACCGCGCCGCGCGCGAGCAGCACGCTGGTGGCGGTATCGTGCGGCGAGCTGATCATTGTGACGCCCGCCGCGCGCGCGGCGGCACGCGTCTCCTCGGGAATCGGGAGCCCTCCCGTGATGATGATCGCATGCACGCGCGTGCTGATCGCCATGCGTTGAATCTCCGGCCGATCGCCCACGAAGAGCACCACCTTCTTCTCCGCATACTTCTTCAAGCGCGGCTCGAAGGATTCGGCATTCATCGCTCCGACCATGAGGAAAAGCTCCGCCGGTTCCGCGCTGAGCGAACCTGCCACGAGCGCCCCGCCGAAGGTCGTCACCACGTCCGCGAGCGACGCCACGATCTCACGCGCCATCCCGGCTTCATCGCGCGAGGGGAAGAGATGGTGCGTGACCTTGAAGGCCGAGAGCAATCCGAGGCAGCAACCCGAGCCATCCACGACGGGCAAGCCGCGCAGCCGCTTCTGGTCGATGAGCTGGATCGCATCGTACACGGGCGAATCCGCGCGCACCGAGATGACGTGCGGCTGCATGACGTCCGCCACCCGCGGGGAGAGATCGTTGATGAGCGGCGGCGCGTCCACGCCAAAGCGCTGCAGCACGTAGTCGATCCGCTCGTTCGTATTGCCCGCGCGCCCGGCGCTCACATCCGGCACCCCCTGGAGGCGCTTCAGCTCGGCATAGGCGAGCGCGGACACGATCGAGTCCATATCGGGATTGCGATGGCCAATGACGATAGTCTGCATGGAAGCGCGCAGAGTGGCCAAGGCTCGGCGAAGCGCAAGCAGCCTCCGCGCGATATCGAGAAGTGCGGACGATTCTTACCCCGCCTTGATGGCCGCGAGTTTCGCCGCAGCCTCGTCGATCCACCCGGCATCGGGCGCGGCGTAGGGGCGGAAGGTCTCGAGCGTGCCCTGCTGCTCGTTGTACAGCAGGGCGCGATGCAGGCCAAGGCCGCTCGCCTTCGGAGCGTCGATGAGGCTCGCGGAATCGTTCGCGCTCATCTGGAAGGCGACGCGCATTTCGATTTCGCTCAGCGCCTTTCGGCTGAGGAAGCGGCCCACGTTGTTGAACGTGTCCACCGTGGCGATGAGGTGCAGTCCGTACGCGCTGCCTTCGCAGATGAGGTCGTTGAACTGTGCGCCGGGGCTGCCGCCCTCGTCGCCGCTGGAGGAGAAGCTGAATTCATCCTCCTGCCGCAGCTTCTTGAACCGCTGCACGCCGTGCACGAGCACGAAGACATTGGGAGCATCCGCAGGCGCCTCGCCGCTGCTGCGTTCCTTCAGCTCCGCACCCACCTTGCTCATCGCGGAGGCCACGTCGTTGGCCTGCGCCACCGTCACCTCGTGAGGAATGGCCGCTACGATACGATCGAAGAAAGCGGCGTCGCTCGAACCCGGCACGGCGTTGTGCAGCAGGATGAATCTGGCCGTGCCTGCGGGATGCTGTGCCGCGAGGGCGACCAACGAGACGCCAAGCATCGTCATCGCCGCATCGTCGCGCTGCCCCACGATGAGCAGATGATTCCCGCTCTGCCGATGGAAGACCGCCTCGGTCGGACCCTTGATGGAATTGGGAGCGCCGAGCCAGCAGCGCGCGGAGATCGGGCGTGCGGCGGGCCTGGTGTCGAGCACCAGCGCCAGCGCATCGTTTTCGCGGATGTCCGCGGGCGCGTTGCCCTCGAAGACGATCGGACTCGCCGGTCGGTCGCCCCGCGCTTGCGCGAGACCCTGCACCTTCTCCAGCCATTGATCGCGCTCGGCATCGGAGATCCACACGACCTGGAAGGGGCTGTTCCCCTCGATCGCGCCCGCCGCGTCGTTGTAGATGCCTTCGCCGGGACGCGAGAGCAGGCGCGGCGCGGCGTTCGTATCGTCCATGATGAGATACGCGTCGGCCTCGTTGCACTGGAGGGCCACGCGAATGACCATCTGGCCCATGGTCGCACGCGCCAGCGTGAATGCGCCGCCGAGCGTTTGCGAACCCAGCAGCACGTGGATGCCAAAGGCACGGCCCTGGCGCACGATGCGGTCGAAGAGCACCGATGCATTCTGCGCGATCTCGTCGTCCTCCGTGAAGAACTCCTGAAACTCGTCGATGATCAGCAGCGCACGCGGCATCGGCTCGGTGCCACCCGCGCGCTTGTAGCCGGCGATGTCCTGCGCGCCGAGCTTGCGGAAAAGATCGCCGCGCCGCTTCAACTCCTCGTCCACGCGCTGGAGCACGCTGAGGCCAAACTCGCGGTCGCTCTCGATCGCCACCACGCGCGCATGCGGCAGGCGATGCTCCGCGTAGCACTTGAACTCGACGCCCTTCTTGAAGTCGATGAGGTAGAACTCCACCTGCTCCGGCGAGCACGTGAGCGCGAGGTTCGTGATGATGACGTGAAAGAGCGTCGATTTGCCCGAGCCCGTCTTGCCCGCAAAGAGCGCGTGCTGGCGCGTGCCCTTGCCGATGGCGAGGTACTGCAGCTTCGTCGCACCGGTGCGGCCGATCGCCACGCGCAGCTCGCTCGTCGTCTCGCTCTTCCAGTAGTCCTCGGGCCGTGGCGCCACCTGGGTGAACGGGACTTCCACGCGATTCGAGTCCACGCTCGCCTTGCCGATCTTGTGCACGAGCGCGGCGGCGAGTTCCGCGGATGGCGGCGCATCGAGCGACAGCGAGGCATTGCCCTGCCGGGAATCTTTCAGCGCGAGGCCCGCGTGGTCGCCGCGAATCGCAACACTGTGCTTCCGCAGTTCGTCCGGCACGAAGCCATCCGGCATGGGGTGGCGCGAATCCCAATGGATGAGCGTGTACACGCCGCAACGCGGTCCGCTGGTGGCGATGCTCTGGAGCCGCTTCGCGGCCACGTCGCTGAAGTTCGCGGGGAAATCCGCCACCACGATGAACTGCAGTTTTTCCGCCACGCTGCCGGCCTGCTCGTTGTACTCGATGATCGTCGAGTACTCGTTGCGCAGGTACATCTGGATGACCTTTTCGATGTGCTCGTTCAGGTCCGAGAGCCGCTCCTCGATCTGGTCGCGCTGCGTCCAGATGCGCCGGTTGATGACCGCTTCCTCGTAATCCGCGAGGTGCATGAGTCCCGCGAAATTCTGGCCCAGGCTGACCGGATCGATGATCGTGAACGCGATCTTCCCCGGCGGCGTGGTCGCGAGCAGCCGCAGCACGACCTGGTTCAGCGAACCGACGATCGATGCGTTGCCGGAATCCTGCGTCTCAAAAAGCAGCGAACCTTCGCTGGGGAAAGACAGCGCCAGCGGCAGTTCGATCTTCGTCGAGCCCGGCAGCGCCAGTTGTTTCGGAGCCGGCGTGCCCGGCTTGGCGAGATCGAGCTCCAGCGTGCCGTATTTTGCGCCGCCGCAAAAGGTCTTCGCGGGCGCCCACGTTTCCACATATTCGCTCGTCCACGCGGGGAAGAGCGCGGCGGCTGTGTCCTTCATGCGCGCCATCTCGGCGAAGTAGGGCTCCACCTCGTTCTTCCAGGCTTCTGTGATCTCCGCGCGCCTGGTCTCTTCCTCCTCCTTGAGCGCTGCGGTGGCCTTGTCCTGCTCGGAGCCGAGGCTGCCCTTGCGCTGATCCGCATCCGCGCGAATGCCCGCGAGCGCGGCGGCTTTCTCCTCCGCGATCCTTGGCAGGCGCTGGCGGAAGAGGCGTTCATTCCTCGCCGTCGCGCGCGGTACGTTGCGCTCGATCTTGGTTTTCCTTTCGCGCGAATACGCCACCTCGACTTCGTCCGCGTGATTCCATCCCTCCTGCAATTCCTCGCACACGCGGGCGTATTCGGCCTTCACCCGCTTGCGCCCCTCGGAGTGCTGCTCCTTGGCGGCATGCGCCGCAGCGGCGTGCACCTGGCTGGCCTCGGCGAAAGTCGCGGCTGCCTGCGAAGCGATGCCGCGCCCCTGGCCGGCACCTGCGGCCTGAAGGCCAAACGTCGCACCGATCAAGACGACACCCGCCACCGACCCGGCGACGATGCCACCCGATTGCAATCCCACCGCCAGCGCGATCACGACCCCGGCGGCGATGGCGATGATGACCAGGAGCGGAATCGGGAGGATGCGAAAGAGCTTCGCCAACGGAAGCTGCGAGAAAGCGTTCAGCTGTTCAGTGGCCGCATCGAGCAGCGCTTCCGCTTTCGTGAACAGTTCGTCGCGCGTGCCTTCAGGAGCTGCCGCCGCCTGTGCTCGCATCGCCCGTGCAAAACTCGGAAACGCGGAGAATGCCGCCTTCGCCTGCGCCTCCACCGCGGCCATGCGCTGCGACTGCGTGCCGAGGTGGGTGGTGAAACGGGAGTAGGCCGCGTCCTCCGCCTTGAGATTTTCCGGCAGCGAGCGCTCCGCCTGGAAGTGGCGCATTTGCAGGTCGCCCATCCACTTTTGCTTCGCCTGCTGCGCCTTCTGCATGACCTCGCGAATGCCCGTCTGCTGCACACGCTGGATGCGTGCGCGCCGGCTTGCGTAGGTGCTCTTGAGCGTGGCTTCACGCGCATCGAACGCCTCCGAGGCCTGCTTCAGCATCGCCTCCAGCCGTGTATCGATGACCTGTGCCGCCTCGCGCTGCTGGCGCAGAATCGTATTGCGCCGCGTGTGCAGGTCGCGAACGAGTTTTTCCTCGCGCTGTGCGAAGTCGGCCAGCGCCTGCCGCAGGCGCGCCAGCATGTCGAGGTCGTGGGTGGTTCGAAGGCCGGTAGTACTATTCACAATCGCTCCTGACCTTCTTCAGCAATTCGTCGATTTCCTCCATGACTGTCTTTGCCCGCCCGATGTCGTTTGGCAGCGGATCGAGGTAACGCTCGGCGAATTCGTGCATTTTCACGTCGCGCCAGCTTGTTCGCGTGCGATCCCATTCCACGCCGAGTTCCTTCATGGCTTCCATGAGATTGGAGGCGGATCCTTTGACGGCGCTCATGATGCTGCCTCCTCCGTGCCCGGTGCCGGTGCGCTGGCTGGCGCGGCAGGCCCCGCGGGCTTGGACGGCGCCACCAGCGGCGTGTTCGCGTAGGCTTCCAGTGTCTTCTGCGCTTGTACGAGAAAGGCGAGTCCCTTGGGCATTTCGTGGATGAGGAAAAAGCGGAGCGACTCGAGCTTGCGCACCATCGGCTCGGCCTTGTGGTCGAAGTTTTTGATCCAGCCCTTCGTGTTCCGCAGCTTCACCTCGGCATCGTGCAGCGCCTCCTTCGCGCGGCGTACCTGGGCGATGAGTTGCGGGCTCGGCTCGCGCAGGCCGGAGAGGCGGGCGCCGAAGAGCTCCTGCTCCAGCGCATCGAGCTTCTTCTGCCGCTTGCGGATCTCCGTCTGCCAGTACATGAGCTGGTCTCCTTGCAGCCACAGCCGGGTGCGGCGCACTTCGTCCGTGGCCTCGTCGATGCAGCGGTGTGCGATATCGAGGAAGATGATCAGCGCCGCCCGGAAGCGCTCGAGCTCGTCGATGGAAGTGACCTTCGCCTGCTCAGCCATGGGCTACCGTTGGTCGAGGTAATCCTCGATGCGCTGCGCCTTCCGCAGAAGATACGGCGAGTGCTTCTCGGAGACCTCCACGAATTTCTTCAGGACCTTCATCGTCACGATGAATTCCTCGGCGAACTTCTCCGCCTCCTGGTCCTGCCATGTGCCGGCGAGCGCGGTGAACCTCGCCTGCAACGCGGCAGCCCGCACCTGCACGTCGTCGTTGAAGCGCTTCAGCTCCTTGGCAAAGCGCCGCACCTCTTCGGGGTCCATGATGGCTTGAGCCATGTGTCGGTAGAGTAGGAAGGGTTTGGTGTGTCGGAGGAACGGAGCGCTGCGTGGCCGCGCTCCCTTTCACCCAAGGTGGACGAACCCAGCCGCAAGCGAAAGCGGGAAAAACACAACGGCCCACACCGGAAGAACGCCGGGCGGGCCGTGAATTGTGCAGGGATTCGTGAAAAAGCCCGCCGTTACGCCGGGGTGTGGGTGAACTTCCGGACGCGCCCCCAGCTCACCCACTCGAGCACGTACAGGTTGCCCTTGGAGTCCACGGTCATCGCGTGCGGGGCGAAGAACTTGTCCATGTTCGCCGCATCCATCTCGGGCTTCGCGCCCATGCCGCCCCCGGGGATCGCGCCGCCGTCGCCGAGCACGGCCACGTTTTCGTCCTTCGGAGTGAGAATGCTCACCTTGCTCTTGAGGTCCGGGATATAGAGATGCCCGTCGTGCTGGTAGAAGCAGCACGGATTGGAGAGCCACGGTCCCTTGACCGTGCGCTTGTAGGTGAGCGCGAGATCAAAGACCTGCACGCGCCCATTCTGGCGGTCGGCGATGTACACTTCCGGCTCGGCGTTGAGCGTGCTCACCCAGATGCCGTGGCAGGTATTGAACTGCTCGTTGCCCGTGCCTTTCGTGCCGAAGGTCTTGATCTCGTTGAAGTCCTTGTCGAAGCGCGTCACGCGCTGGCTGCCGTAGCCGTCCACCACGTAGATGTCGCCATTCGGCGCCACGGCCACGTCGGTGGGGTTGCTCCAGTTGAACTTCTTGCTGGTGCTGTTCTCCTCCTTCACGTTGCCGATCGTGAAGAGCACCTTGCCCTTCAGGTCGGTCTTGTACACGCGGCGGCCGAGGGCTCCGGCGGCATTCTCGGTGAAGTAGAAGTATTCGCCGTCCTTCTCCTTGCTCCAGTAAATGCCGTGGGCGGTGCCTTTCACCTGGTCGGGCGTCATACCCACGCCCTGTGCGAAGTCGTTGCTCCACGTCTCCTCCAGCTTGCCGTCCGTGCCGAAGACGGCCACGCACGGACTCGACGAACGCGAGGTGACGAAGACGCGGTCCTTGGAATCGACGACGATACCGCAGCCGAGCCCGTACTTCATGCCCTCGGGCAGCTTGCCCCACTCGGAATCGAGCGTGTAGGTCCACTTGCCGGAACCGATCTTGACCGGCTCGGCGGCGAGGGCCGATAGCGGAGCGGCAGCAGCGGCTGCGGCGCCGGCACCGATCTTGAGGAAGTCGCGGCGATTAAGGCGATGAGGGAAGAGATAGTCGTGATTCATGGAGGTGTGATTTGCAAAAGCTAGTATCTTCCCAGCCCCCAACTTCGCAGGAGGAAAAATCGGCAGTCTGGACAATATGCGCACGTTTTTCCATCATCGCGCTCATGGCACATTCGCTCTTGGCGCTCGCAGGCTGGCTGCTCCTCCCTGCGGCGGCGCTGGCCGACCTATCCGGATTCGACGCTTCCGCCTACGATACCTATCGATCCGGCACCACCACGCTGCCAGTCGTCTCGGCGAAAAGCGTGCAGCTCACCGAGGCGGGCACCAGCAACACAGCGACGAGCATTTTCTCCAAAACTACGCAGTCCCTCACGGGCGCGTGGACGGCTCATTTCACCTACAAGATCACGCTCCCCGAAGAGGGCCATGACCCGGCCGACGGATTCGCCTTCGTGGTCAAGAACTCGACCACCAACCTCGGCAATGTTGGCGGCGACGTGGGCTATCGCACCATAACCGACAGCGTGGCCATCGTCGTGCGCACCTATCCGGGCGGCACCCATGGCATCGGCCTCGGCACAGAAGGAGACCTGGGTGCGGCCTCCGAGCCCGCCAATGTCTCTTTCACCAAGACATCGCCGGTGACCTTCGACCTCTGTCACGATCCCGATGCGAAGGCCATCGAGGTCCTCATCACGCAAGACGGAGTGACGAACCGCGCACGGTACGATGTGGATATCGCGAGCGTACTGGGCGCCTCGACCGGCCTGGTGGGATTCACGGGCGGCACCGGCGGCGAATCGCAGGGGACCACCATCTCGGATTTCTCCTTCCAGGAAGCGGCTGATCCCGAGATCGGCGTGCCGCATGTCGCCAACTACGGCGCAAGTTCCGCCGCAGATGTCGCCCGGCAGGGAAATATCCAGCTCACCTCCAGCGGCACCATGCTCACGGGCACGCTGCTCTGGGGCGGCGCCAAATACTCGCTCAAGGGCAAGATCTCCGAGGAGCAGAATACTGTCATCACCGTGTCAAAAAAGAAGGTCGCCGGGGCGACCTTGAAACTGGACATCGCCGTTCATGGCCAGGGGCATCGCATGGCGGTGGACCTGACCGATAGCGAAGACAACTCGACCTACAGCGGCGTGCTCCTCCCCGCAGTGCCGAGGCCCAAGCAGACCTTTACCGTCACCCTCGGGGAGGAAGATCCGCCCTCACCCTCGGCGCCCTCGGCTTCGGGGAGAGGCGCCGCGTCGAATGCCTTTTCCATCACGGGCTCGAAGGGCTACGCCGTCGTGAAGACGAGCAGCAACGGCACTTCGCGCATCGCCGGTGTGGCACCGGACGGCACGAAATTCTCCGCCAGCCTCGCCTCCGGTTTCTTCGACCAGGCGCCTCTCTTCGCGCAGCTCTACAAGGTGAAGAAGCTGGGCACCGGGCACCTCACGGGGACTGTGCTGACGCCGGGCGGACTTGTTCCAAACAGTAAGAGCGGCCTCGCGGCAGCCTCGCTCCGGCGTCCCGGGAATTTCAAGAAGCTCTATCCGGCCGGGGTCTTCGAGGAGTTCGGCGTCGTATCTTCCAGGTTCGCCAAGGATGACGTGCCGCTCGATTTCAACTTCACCCCGCCCAGCCAGGCCAATGGCACGATGGCGGTGGAAGGCGGCAATACCGGCGACTTCCAGACCGCGATCCGCGTGGTGGACGGCAAGCCGGCAGCGACCTTCCCCAGTGGAGCGCCGAACAAGGAAAAGCTGACCTTGAAATCGAGCGGGCTCATCACCGGCAGCTTTCACTCGCCCGGCACCAGCAAGGTGCGCAAGTTCAAGGGCGTGTCGGATCAGGTCTCGAACGTCGGCGTCGGCACTTTCATCGGCGACACGCTGGCGGGCTCCGTCACGGTGACGCCGTTTTGACCTCACTCGCCGGAGCCGGCGCGTCCGTTTTCGCGGGCTCCTTCGCCGGCGATGCCGCGGCGGGAGAGGCGAACTTGCCGAGCGTGGCGGCGAGTTCCCGGATCCTGGCCGCGATGGGGTCGTACTGTCCGCGTCGCGTGGCGCACCATGTGCGCAGCGGGGTAAAGGCGGGCGCAAGCTGGGTGTAGATGCCGTCCGCCGCCTTGCGGACTGGCGCCTCGATGCCGTTCAGCAGCGTTTCGCGCCGCGCGGCCACGTACGTGCGGTACTCGGCGAGCATGGCTTTTTTCCTGACGCCCACGAGCGCCATGGCGGCAATGACGAAGCCCACAGCCACCGCGGCAAGGATGCCGCCAATGCCAAGGTGCGTGAGGGAAGTCGCAGCCGCCCCCACGCCAAACGCGGTCGCGAGACTGCCGAGGATCCGCAGCGACTTCGCCGTGCCCGCCAGCGCCTGGCCGATGTGCAGCTCCACCTTTTGGTACGCATCGGTCGCCTCCATCAGCGGCTCGATCTGCTGCTGAAGCTCGGGACGGACGGATGGCGGCGGCGGCACTTGCGCCCGTGGCGGCGCCACATCGGGAAACTCCGCCCGGATGCGCTCGTGAAGCTGTTTCCACACGCCGGAAAGATCGGCCTCCAGCCACTCCAGCGCCCCTGCGACCTGCTTGCGCACCTTCTCGCCAAGCTTGGACTCGAGCTCCTGCTGGAATTGGCAGCGAGGCTCGACGCGATTCAAAGCCAGACCCAATGCGGAGCCCGGAGAGAGCTTGGCAGCGATGCTCTCTTCGCCGCGCTTTTGTGTCTTTTCGTACGCGTCGGCGATGTCCCACAGCAGAGTCTCGATCTGCCGGACAGTCGCGGCCTTCTGCTCCGCCAGCGCTGCCTCGAGTTGCTCGATGCGCCGCGTGTCCCGCTGCACCCCTTGCGTGGAAACCTCGACCTGCACCGCCATGTCCTTCACGATCCCCTGCGCTGCATCGGCCACATTGCGAAGTTTCTCCCAGTGGCGCGCGCCGCCCGCGATCTCATCGGAGAGATGTTTCTCCATCTCGATGAAGCCGCCGCCGATGCGTGGATCGCCATGCAGCTTCGCCTCGAGCGCATGCCTGGCGGATACGGCGAAGACAGGGCATTCCGCCCCGGTGCGTTCACGAATCGCCTTGCGCAGATCGTCGGCCATTCGCGCGATGTCGCCCTCGCTGCGCACATCCGCTTGCTGAATCACGACGATGGTGCGCTTGCGCAGTTCCGCCCCGATCGATTCCACCACTGCCGCCGCGCCCGGCACATCGACACCTTGGGCCGGGAGTACGAGCCAGACCGCATCGGCCGCAGGTGCGAAGCGCGAGGCGATTCCCGCGCGCCGATCCCCCAGCGATTCGATGGGCGGCGTCTCCAGCACGTTGAACATGCGCAGGAAAGCCGCAGGTCGGCGGCACTCCGTGGCGAATCCGTCGATGCCTTCGTCCTTCTCCTCCTCGCCGTACTTGAAGAGCCGGATGCGGTCGTCGGATTGCGGCTCGCCGGTGCTGAAAAACTCGCGCCCGAACAGGGCATTCAGGAGCGTGCTCTTTCCCGCTTTGCCGGGCCCGAGCACGATGAAGAAAAAGGGCTCGCGCAGGCTTTCCTGGAGCCGGTGCAAGGCCACAAGCCGGTCCGCCGGCACCCGTACCTCGCCAGCGGTGAGTTGGAGAGAAAAGAGGACGTTATCGAGCTCGGCCCGCTGCTGAAGATAAGCGTCGCCGATCATGCCGGAGCGTCAGGTGTCGCGCACCGGGGGTACGCCCGCAGTCACGAATGGCAGTTGAGCGGCGGAGAGCACCACGGCTATTTCGCGGCGCCTTTCTTGGAACTGGCCACCGGCTTCGGGGCTGGCGTGGCCTTGGGCTTCGGCGGCACGGGCTTGTCCATGGCGATCAGCTCGGAGACCGTGACAAACTTGAAGCCCTTCGCGGCGAGGGCGTCCAGCGTAGCGGGCATCGCGTCGATGGTGGTCTTGTGGATATCGTGCTGGAGGATGATGGATCCGGCCTTGGATTCCTTGAGTGCGATGGCTTCCGTCTGCGCGGGGTCGTGGTGCTTCCAGTCGAGCGTATCCACGTCCCACAGGATGATCTTGTAGCCGTACGCAGCATTGGCCCACGTGCGCTGCCTCTCGGTGAATCCACCGTACGGCGGGCGGAAGAGCTTCACGTCGAACCCGACGGCTTGCTTCAGCGCCTGGTGCGTCTTCTCGATCTGGTCGCGCACGCTCGCCTCGCTCATCTTGGAAAGCAGCGGATGCGACCACGAGTGGTTCGCGATCTCGTGCCCCTCGGCCACGATGCGCTTCGCGATCTCCGGATACTCCGCCACGCACTGGCCTACGCAAAAGAAGGTGGCCTTGATGTTGCGCTGCTTGAGCATCTCCAGCAGGCGCGGCGTCTGCGTCGGGTGAGGGCCGTCGTCGAAAGTCATCGCGATGTACGGACCATCCACGTGGCACTGGCTGTACGTGATCTTGGTTGTGGCTTTGCCACCAGTGTTCGCTGGAGCGTCAGCGGGGGCCGGTGTCTCCGTGGGAGCAGCGGCAGCGGCGGGAGTCGCGGGTGCGGGTGCGGGTGCCGCGGCTTGCGCGAGGGCGGCAAGCGGCGCAAGGCAAAGGGCGAGAATGGATCGTGTCATGGGCTGGTACGTGTGGCGCTAGAGAAACCTTCCGAGGATGGGGCGCAACTTTTCTTGTGTGGAAGTGGGCCAATGTTCACGCGGCGTGGCGAAGGCCGTGTCGAGAGCGCGATGTTCGGGCCACTCCGGTTCCATCGGGATTTTCGGAATCACGGCCGCGATCACCCGCTTCGCCGCGTCAGCGTTCGCATGGAGGTGGCTGAGAACGGATTCCGCCGTCACCGCCTCCTCGTCATGCTTCCAGCAATCGTAGTCCGTGATCATCGCCATGGTCGCGAGGGCGATCTCTGCTTCCCGCGCCAGCTTGGCCTCGGGCAGATTGGTCATGCCGATCACGTCGAAGCCGCGGCGCCGGTTCTCCTCGCTCTCCGAGCGTGTGGAAAATTGCGGGCCATTCATGTTCACGTAGGTGCCGCCGTTGTGAACCGTGAGGCCCAGTCCCGTGGCTGACTCGTGGAGCAGCCAGCGCAGCCCATCGCTGATGGGATCGGCAAACGACGCATGCGCCACAATGCCGCCGCCGAAGAAGGTGTGCACCTTGCACGTGCGATCGAAGAACTGCGAGGGCAGCACGATGTGCCTCGGGGCATAGCGCTCCTGCAGCGAGCCCACGGCCGTCACGCAGATGATCCATCGCACACCCAACGAGCGCAGCGCCCAGATGTTCGCCGCATGCGGCAGCTCGTGCGGCTGGATGCGATGCCCCCTGCCGTGCCGCGGCAGGAAAAAGACGCGCCGCCCGGCGACCTCTCCGCCCACGATGGCGTCCGACGGGTCCCCGAATGGCGTCTCCACGCGGATTTCCTGTGGATTCGCCAGGGACTCGATCTGGTAAAGGCCGCTGCCGCCGATGACGCCGATGGCTGGATGCATCGCGCGCTTGTAGCGCGAGCGCCTTCGCTTTGAAAGCGCGCCGATGCACCGGCGCATACTTTTTCGCGCCGTCGTGCCTGGATCGAACTATTCGACCACCGGCAGCCGGATTTCCGCCACGGTCTTCCCCTTCTTGCTCTCGAGCTTGAGGTTCCCGTTGTGGAGCTGGACGAAGCACGTCGCGACCGTCAGGCCCAGCCCGGCGGCGTTCTGCTTCTTCTTCGTCGAGAAAAAGGGCGTGAAAACCCGGTCCGCCAATTCTGGCGCGATGCCCGGGCCGTCGTCCGTCACGTTGATGACCACCCATTTGGTCCGCTGCCCCTTGGGAGTCTCCGAATGAGCGGCGATTTCCACCTTGCCGCCATCGGCAAAAGTCGCCTCGCAGGCATTCTTCACGAGTTCCACGATGGCGGTCTTCACCCGGGTCGCGTCCCCCTGGATGGCGGGCAAACCGTCCTCAATCTTGAAAGTAATCTCAGTTCGGGGACCCACAAATCCCTCAAAAACGGGACGCATGTTCCTCAGGTAGTCCCCGATGGGGATGGCCCGCCACACCGTACTGGTGGGCCGGACGAGCGAATGCGTGCGGTCCATGAGCTCGCTCGCCTGGGAAGCGCTGGTCTTGATTTTCGAGAGCCCTTCCAGAGTGGATTTGTCCAGCTTCTCGTTGTCCAGGAGCATGCCGAGATACCCGTGGAACAACGTCAGGATGTTGTTCATCCGGTGCGTAAGGCCGCGGACCAGGTGATCCTGATAATCGGAGTGGGCAATCTGCATGCGTGGGGAGGCTTTCTTGAGACAGCAGTGCCAGTGCCGCACAGTGCCTAAAAATCAACCTCCGACGTGTTTCCTCCCAAAAGCCGCACTGTTCACCTCCTCCCCTGCCCGCTAACGAATGACGCTGGCCTCGCCGGCGCCGAGAGTTTCGAGCCGCCCATCCGGGAGGCGGAGGAGCAGCCGGCCGTCCGCATCGAGCGATTCGGCGAGGCCTTCGACACGGGTGCCGCCAGTCTGCACGGCGATGGGGCGGCCGAGCAGGGAACTGCGGCGGGTGGCGAATGCGACGACTTCCGGGAAAGAATCGCCGAGGCCCGGCCACGCGTCGCCGAAGTGGCGGAGGATGGCGGCGGCGAGGGCAGGGCGATCGATGGTACGGCGGCTCGCGACTGCCAGGGAGGTGGCGTTGAGGCCCTCGGGAAAGTCTTCGCGGCTATGGTTCACATTAAGGCCGATACCGATGACACCGAAGTGCGCGCCCGCGTGGTCGGCGGCGGTCTCGATGAGCACGCCAGCGACTTTGCGCCCGGCAAGCTCGAGGTCGTTCGGCCACTTGATCTCGACGGCGAGGCCGGTGCACTCCTCGATGGCGCGGGCAAGTGTGACGGCTGTCCACGTGGTGAGGCGTGGCCACTGGGCGAGCGGCATTTCGGGCCGCACGAGAAGCGAGAACCACAGACCGAGGTGGGCGGCGGATTCCCAACGCCGCCCAAAGCGACCGCGGCCGGCGGTCTGCTTTTCGGCGAAGATGGCGACGCCGCCGAGCGCGCCGGCTGCGCCAAGGTCGATGGCGCGTTCGTTGGTGGAATCGGTCTCGGCGAAGACGAGGATGTCGCGGAGGAAGCGCGAGGGACCAAGGCGGGCGCGGAGGTCGTCGGCGATGAGGCGATCTGGGGCGGAAACGAGGCGGTAGCCGAGGCCAGGGCGTTCATCGATTTCGAACCCGGCGGAACGAAGCTCGGCCACGCGCTCGGCGATGATGCCATGCGTGGTGTGAAGGACCGTGGCGAGCTCACTGCCCGGGAGATGCACCGGCGATCGGCGCAACGCAGCGATGAGCGCGGAATCAAGCACACTCACGGCGGCAGGATCTCCAGCGAGAAATCGATGGCGCGCGCGGAATGGGTCAGGGCGCCGACGGAGATGAAATCGACACCGGTCGCGGCGATGGCGGCGACCGTTTCGAGATTCACGCCGCCGCTGGCCTCGAGCTTCACGCGGCCCGCATTGAGACGCACGGCCTCGGCCATGTCGGCGCACGACATGTTGTCGAGCAGGATGACATCGATGCCGCCGAGATCGAGAAACGCCCGGACCTGATCAAGTGTATCGGCCTCCACTTCCACGCGAACACCCGGGCGCTCCGCGCGAAAGCGGGCAATGGCTGCGCCCAGGACATCGACACTGCCGCCGCCGGCGAGGTGGTTGTCCTTCACCATGACCATATCGTAGAGGCCAAAGCGATGATTCGTTCCCCCTCCGGAGACAACGGCCGCCTTTTCCAAGGCACGGAGTCCGGGCGTCGTCTTGCGCGTATCGAGGATACGCGCGGAGTGTGGCGCGATGGCATCGACGTAGCGGCGCGTGAGTGTGGCTACGCCCGAGAGGCGCTGGAGAAAATTGAGCGCCACGCGCTCGGCGGTGAGGATGGAACCGGTGGGACCTTCGATCTCCAGCACCGTATCGCCTGGTGAAAGGCTGCTACCGGAGGTGCGCACGATGCGCGTGGAGAGTGCGGCATCGACACGGGCGAATACCTCGGCAGCAGTCTCGACGCCCGCGGCTACGCATGGCTCCTTCGCGAAAATGCGCGCGCTGCGGCGCTCGGTACCGACGAAGTAGCGGGAAGTGAGATCGCCCGGGCCGATGTCCTCGGCGAGGGCAAGAGCGATGGGATCGTGCATGAGACTCAGAATAGTTCGGGCGCGGGAGCCTGATAAACGCTGCGTCCGCGGACGAAGGTCTCCACGACCGCATCCGGCCCACCGCGGTAAATGCACAGGCTCACCACATCCTCGGCGGAGAGGTCGTCGGTGCCCTTCGAGCTCTTGCGGTAGGGAAGGAGCGCACCGATATCCATGATGGTGAGATCGGCTTCCTTGCCGATGTCGAAGCTGCCGATGACGCGCCCCTTGCCGAGCGCATCGGCGGCGGATTGCGTGGCGAGATGAAGTGCGTCGGCCGGCGTGGGGATCCTGACGCCGGGCTCGTAGAAGGAGCGCGCGATCTGCGACTCGATGCACGCCCGCATCACGCGCCAGAGATTGAGCTCGGCACCCGCTGCCACGTCGCTGCCGAGACCGACGCGGATGCCCTGCGCGCGCACCGTATCGAGCGCGAGGATGCCGCTGCGGAGGAAAAGATTCGCCGTGGGGCAGTGGGCGATGGCCGAACCCGTGCCCGCCAGCGCCGAGCGTTCGCGCTCGGAGAGGTGGATGCAGTGACCGAGGACGGTCTTCGGGCCGAGCAGGCCGCACATGGCGTACACGTCGGTGTAATCCTGCGCCTGCGGGAAGAGGTGCTTCACACGCTCGATCTCGTCCTTGTTCTCCGAGAGGTGCGTCTGGATGTAGGTCTGGTACTGCGCCGCGAGTTCACCCGCGCTGCGCATCAGCCGCTCGGAGCACGCGATAGCAAAGCGAGGGCTCACCGCATATTCGAGCAGGCCGTCGTTCGCGCCGTGCCATTTCTTGATGAGGCGCTCGCTCTCGTTCATCGAGATGGAGAGAATCTTCGCGGGCTGGAAGCTGCCGTAGCTGCCCACGTCCATCATCATTTTGCCGAGGATCATGCGCAGCCCCTTGTCCGCAGCGGCCTGAAAGGTCGCATCGGTGGAATCCTCGAAGATCGCCGAGTACAGCATCGCGGTCGTCGTGCCGTGCCGCGCGATCTCGGAAATAAACGCGGCGCCCTCGCGTCTTCCGCGAGGACCGGTGAACTCCCGCTCGAGCGGAAAAATCGTCTGCCTCAGCCAGGGCAGCAGTTCACTCGTACCCCGCGCCACGCCCGCGTATTGCGGCACGTGAGCATGGATATCGATGAGCCCCGGAAATACGACCACGCGCGGCCCATGAATCCAGCGGATGGGATGCCAGCGCGGCTTTTTAGAGAGCGTCTGAAAATCCCCGATTTCGGCGATATTCGCGCCCTCCAGCACGAGGGCGCCATCCGGCCACGAGCGAAGCTGGCCCCCGGGTGCGGGGGCGTCGATGAGCCAGCCGCGAATGCCGATGAGCGGAGTCGAGGGAGCAGCAGCGGAGTCTTGCACGGGGCGAGCCTAGAGGGAGAAAGCCCGCGCCGCCAATCAGCAAGCGCGCCCGAATCTTTCTCTTTTTCTTTATCCTTATCTTTGTCTTTTTCCCATCGACGCAGACGAGGCGAGTGCGGTTGGTCCACCGCTATTCACCCTTACTTCCTAGCCTTCCTACGAAGCGCGGCCGCTGCCGAACCGCCGCCGGGCGGGACCGCTTCTTTCATCCACGCATCGAGGCGCGAGCGAAGTTCCTTCACCTTGTCGGGGTTCGCTTTGGCGAGGTCGTTCTTTTCGCCGAGGTCATCCGCCAGGTTGTAGAGTTCGACTTTGCCGCTGGCGGCTTCGTCGTCGGACGCTTCCTCGGCGTCCTTTTCGCTGGCACTGAGGAGGAGCTTCCAGTCGCCCATGCGAATGGCGGTGCGATCCATCCGGGTGCCGCAGAGGAGCAGCGCCTCGTGGGGCGTTTTGGCGCCCGCAGTGAGGACGGGCCAGATATCCATCCCGTCTAGCGGGAGCTTCTGGTCGATGGAGCCACCGGCGAGCTTGAGGAGGGTGGGATACCAATCGACGCTCTGTACGGGTTCGGACACCGTTTTACCCGCGGGAATGTGCCCGGGCCAATTCACAGCCGCGCACACGCGGATGCCACCCTCGTAGATCGTTCCTTTCCCAGCGCGCAAGGGGCCGTTGCTGGTCACAATGCCGGGGCTGGGTCCGCCATTGTCGCTGGAGAAGATGATGAGCGTGTTGTCGCGGATCTTGGCCTCGTCGAGCGCGGCCAGGACCTGGCCCACGGCTTCATCCATGGCGGCGACCATGCCCGCATAGGTCTTGCGCACGCCCTTCAGTTTGTCGAACGGCTGGGTGTAGCTCGGCGGCACTTGATGGGGGGCGTGGACCGCATTGAATGGGAGGTACAGGAAGAGTGGCTTGGCGGGGTTCTTTTCCCGGATCAAGCGGCAGGCCTCCTTCGCGTCGAGGAGAGTCGAGTACCCTTGGTCGTCGCTAGGCTGGTCATCGCGATGCCAGTCGAGGACCTTGCCACGCATGTGCGTGAAGTAGTCGATCGCGCCGAACCAGTTGCCATACTGGTGGTCGAAGCCGCGGTGCGTCGGCAGGTACTCCGGCTGGAATTCGCCGAGGTGCCACTTGCCCGTGATCGCCGTCTCGTAACCCGCTTCGCGCAGGGACTGGGCCAGTGTGCGCTCGGCAAGCGGAAGACCCCAGGCGGCATGCGGAGGCACGATCGAATAAACCCCCGTCCGCATCACGTAGCGGCCCGTCATGATCGTGGAACGCGTCGGCGAGCAGACGGGCTGCACGTAGTACGAGGAGAGGATCGTGCCGCCCTGGGCGATCTTGTCGAGATTCGGAGTGCGAAGGTCCTTGCTCCCCATGAAGCCCGGATCGCCGTAGCCCATGTCGTCGGCGAGAATGTAGAGGATGTTCGGCTTGGTGGAGGGGGCTGCGTCACTCGCGCGCACTTCAGCAGCGACAAGAAGTGCCAGGGCGGCGAGGAATGCTGTGAAGGGAAGAGGCTTGAGAGGAAGGTGCATGCTGGTTCGTTGGATCAGGCTAAATCCGCCTGTGAGTAGCCAATAGCGCTTATTGGAGGAATCAGGACAACCGATCGTGTGCTTCCTGCTAATGCACGAGGCGGCCGGAGAAGATCAGCAGGCCGAACGCGAAAACGTGGAACGTCAGCAGGATCGCCGCGGCGTGCCAGCCGCGCCCGTCCTTCCAGAGCTGGCGCTGCTTGTTCCAGCGCGTGAACCAATCGAAGCCGCAGAGCAGCGCCGCATGGTAGAGACCGTAGAGGATGTAGTGGAGATACGGTCCGTGCCACAGGCCCATAAGGCCGAAGGTGAGAAAGAGGCCGAGGTAGTTGGCCGTGTACTTGCCCTTGAACCACTTTCGCTTCGCCGCCGCGAGCTGGAAGCGCATGTGGATATGGTCGCGGAACCAGAAGGACAGCGACATGTGCCAGCGCGTCCAGAATTCGCGGATGTTCCGCGCGAGGAAGGGGCGGTCGAAATTCTCCGGGGTCTTGATCCCAAAGAGCCGGCTGAGGCCGATGGCAAAGGCGCTGTACCCGGCGAAGTCGAAGAACAGGTAGAACGTGTACGCGTACATGTACCCGCTCGTGGCGAGGAAGCCGGTGCGGTGTGAGAGCGGCTCCAGCCAGTGGGCGTGGATGAGCGCCGCGAGGATGAACTTGTACAGGAAGCCGCGGAAGGTGCGGGAGATGGCGAAATCGAGGTCGTCGAGGAAGGCGTCCCGGCTGCGGCGCTCCGCGAGGTCTTTCTCAAAGCGGCGGTAGCGATCGATCGGGCCGCTGGAGATCGTGGGGAAGAAGAAGACGAAGGCGGTCCAGGTGCGCAGCGAGAGCGTCTTCAGCACCCCATCGTGGATGGAGAAGAGGACATCGAGCGCGCGAAAGGTGATGTACGAGAAGCCGAGAAGCTTGATGCCATTCAGCGGCGGGATGAATGGCGCCGCCTTGACCGCAAGGAGCGGTGCGAGTGAAAGCAGGATGGCGCCGGTGAAGGCGAACGGCTTCCCGCGCACGCGGAGGAAGGCGAAGGCGAGTGCCGCCTGCCACAGGCCGAACGCTGCGAAGAACCACCACTCCCGCAACTGGAGCGAGGGCGTAAGGGACACCTTGCCGCTGAGTTGCACCACGAGCGCCGCCGTACTCGCGAAGAGAATCCACCAGCGGCCCCCGCGACCGAGAAAGCCCAGCACCATCGCCGGGATGACGAGGTAGAGGAGCAGGCCGAAGTAGGTGAAATCGGCGTAGGGCGTCACGGACAGGGGGACGGGGACACCTCCCTCGTCTTTTTCTTTTTCTTCATCTTCATCTTTTTCGCCTCACTGAGGAAAAAGATGAAGATGAAGAAAAAGAGAAAAAGGGAAAACGGCTACGCCGGAAGAGCGGCGCCCGAATCGCGGCCGGGCATGCGGAGCTGGGGGAACCACTGCGCGATGGAGCAAAGGCCGACGTAAGCGAAGCCCGCGGCGAAGAGGCCGACGAACGGCACCGCGAGCCACTGGCGGTGGTCGATCGTGTACCAGAGGAAGTACGAGAAATAGGCGGCGAAGGCGAGCTCGATGAATGGAGCGATGCTCTTGAGCGGCGAATACTTCGTGCGCTTCCAGCTCTGGGTGCGGCTCTGGATGCCGTACTTGGCCGTGCGGGTGAATTCGCTCTGCATGCCGATCATGGCTTCGATCACGGCGCGGGCATTGTTGACCGCGAGGCCGATGCCGAGGGCGAGGAGCGCCGGCATGTAGAGAATCTCGCGCCACCAGGAGCGCGGGTAGAGTTCGCGCTGGCAGCAGAGGTAGAAGACAGCCGCCGGCATCGACGCCGAGAGGAAGATCGGGATATCCACCAGCACCGTGCGCCACACATTGGAGACACCACCCGTGGAGGGGTGCATGAGCAGGCAGAGGAAGAAAAGGAGGAGGTACGCGTAGTTCGAGGTGAGGTGCGCGGTCGCCTCGACCTTCACAAACAGGGGCAAATCGGCCTTCCAAACCTTCGGCAGGAGCTTGATGCAGGTCTGGATGGAACCCTTCGTCCAGCGGTGCTGCTGGCTCTTGAAGCCGTTCATGTCCACCGGCAGCTCGGCAGGGGTGACGAGGTCTGCCATGAACACGAAGCGCCAGCCCTTGAGCTGGGCTCGGTAGCTGAGGTCGAGATCCTCGGTCAGGGTATCGTGCTGCCAGCCGCCTGCATCGGCGATACAGGACCGGCGCCACAAACCAGCGGTGCCGTTGAAGTTGAAGAAGCGGCCCGAGCGGCTCCGGGCGGTCTGCTCGAGGAGCAGATGCCCATCGAGGAACATGGCCTGAATCCGGGTGAGAAGGGAATAGGTGCGGTTCAGGTGGCCCCAGCGCGTCTGGATCATCCCCACCTGCGAATCGGTGAAGAAGTGGATCGTTTTGCGCAGCATATCCGGGCGCGGGACGAAATCCGCGTCCAAAATGAGCACGTAGTCGCCCTTGCAGGTCTTCAGGCCGTTTTCGAGGGCGCCGGCTTTGTACCCGGTCCGGTCGGTACGGTGGATGAGCTCGATATCGAACCCGAGGGCCTTGAGTTCGGCCACGCGCTTGGCGCCGATGGCGGTGGTCTCGTCGGTCGAGTCGTCGAGGAGCTGGACCTGGAGGAGCTCCTTCGGGTAGTCGAGAGCGGCCACGGAATCGAGCAGGCGCTCGACGACGTACATCTCGTTGAAAACGGGGAGCTGCACCGTAACACGCGGCAGCTCAGTGAATTGCGCCTTCGGCTGGGGAGCCCGGTGCCGGTTCTTCCAGAACAGATACACGATGACGTAGCGGTGCAGGCCGAAGAGAGAGAGGCCGGCCAGAACGATAAAATATGAGAGGGTCCAGATTGTGGTCCCCAAACTTCCGTGCATAGAGTATGTAAGGGCGCCCAAAGGCAGGCGCAAATGAGGCGCGGATGATGCCGGGCGATGACCTTCGGTCAAGCTGAATTGCCGAGGGGGGGTGAAAGGGCAATTTAGGATTTAGGATTTAGGATTCAGGATTCGAGCCCGCGTCAGTGCGGTTTTGGGTCTTCGACGCACGGAGGTTTCCGGGGTGGGGAGTCGCCTTCTTGGGTTTCGATGGGGATGAGGCGTTTTCGTGGCATACCTCGAGGATGCAGAATCAATCGACTTTCGGACGGTGAAATCGGAGCAGAAGGCAGCAGAGTCCCGCGATGAAGAGCGGCAGCTCGTAGATCAGGATGAAGTGAGCAAGGCTCGGATCGACGTACGGCCCACCGGGCTTGGGCTCACTCGTGGCGAGCCGCCAAAGGAAGCTTTGGAAGGCGATTACGATGAACAGAAAGATTCCAACGCCGAGACCCCATAAGGATTGGCTCGCGAAGCGATGCCTACCCTGGGTATGCTCCAAAAAAGTGCCCCAACTCTGAAAGAGTTGAAGCCAGCCGTGGCGAAGTCCGCCGCAGCTCTTTCAGAGCTGATCATCGTTACGGTATGAACCCAAGGTAGGCGCGACTTCTTGCGCCAACCTTGAGCTGCACGCGGGAACACCTTCGGTGTTCTGGACACGACCAATTCGCTTTGCCATTTTCCCTATCCTCCTTCGCGTCCATTCGCGGTTTCCACTTCCGTGTTCAGGCTCAATACCCCTCGAACACCTTCCGGATCTCGCCCTCCGGCAGCGCATAGTTATAGATGCGAAAGTCGTCGATCCGGCCCTTGAATAGCGGATCGGGATACTGGCTCTTGCCGATGTAGCAGCGGTTTTGAGTGAAGAGCGGGTCGAGTTTGACCGGCCCCGAGGTGGCAGCGGCTCCGTCGATATAAAGTGTGCCCACGTCTCCTTTCAAGGTCACTGCCACGTGCGTCCATTTGCCGGGCTTCATGGCCGGGGCTTGAAGCCGGTCCGTGTCTTCGGTTGAGCGCGTCGTCGTGATCTCAAAACTCATGACATCCTTGGGAACCTTCGGCGTCAGGAACATGTTCTTGGTCACATCGCCTCCGATATCAAAGACTCGCTGGTGATCCTTCCCGCCATCCCAATCCACCCATGCGGCGATGGTGATATCCTGGTAAAAACCCACATTCGTGGGGAGCACGAGGTAGTCCTTGGTGCCATCGAGTTGGATCGCTTTGCCACCGGCATGCCCGGGCGTGTAGGTCGGATTTCCCGCGGCCGTGGCGTTTGAGTTTCCTGCGCTGTCGTTCGTGTTGCCCTCGAAGTCGTATTTCACCACGAGCTTCTGGCGCACCTCCAGTTCCGCGCTCGTCTTGCTTTTCCGTCCACCGGTCTCGTCGCTGCTCACGATATAATAATACGCGGTGCCGGGCGTGACGTTCTTGTCGATGAAGGTCGTATCCTTGGACCCCGCTTTGCCGATCGTTGTGTAGGGTCCGCCTTTCTTGGTGCCTCTCTGGACTTGATATCCCTCGGCGTAGGCCGATCCCCACCACGAGAGGGTAACTTGCCCGTCACCCCAGGAAGCGCGCAGGCCACTCGGCGGCACGTCGTCTGCGATCGGGTCGAGGGTGAACGTAAGTGTGCCGAAACCAAACCAATCATAACGAGAGGGATGCCCGCCGTGCGGGCTGCCATCCGGGCGCCCCTTGTCGGCAGCCTCCTTCGCGTAGGGCGCCGCGATTCCCTTTCGGTTCGCGTAGTGGTTATACACCAATTCAAACATCGGCGGCATGCCCCCGCGCCCAGCCGTGGCGATGACTCCCTCCGTGGCTTTCGAGTCGAAGGTGCGATGCGGCACGAAGGGGACGTCGTCGTAGCCAAGGTTATATTTGGCGATGAATTCGAGGCCCCGCAGCATGCGATTGTTGTCGTAGCCGTACAGGTCGATTCCCTGGTTCCAGGCGATCTGGCAGAACTTCGCGAGCGAATCCCACCCGCCGAGATTGTGAGGCTGGTCGCGGCCCATCTCCTCCGTCTGGCCGAGGCCGCTGGGGAAGACGTAATTCACCGCGCGCTCGATGCAGCCATTGCCGACGCCGTCATAAAAATACTCGAGCGCCTCGTTGAAAGTCGCCTCGTCATCGAGCAGCACGCCGATCGCGAGCATGGAGGTCATGTTGCATGTGTCCCAATTCAGCCGGTAGTGGGTGCCGCCGGTATTGTTGTGCCTCGTCAGGAAGTCGCGGTTGCTCCCGAGGAAAAGCTTCATCATTTCCTTGAACGCCTCGAAGTCCTCGCGCTTCCAGCCCGGATAATCGCGCATCATTTCCGCCGCCATCGCGAATTCGCCGCCAACGAGCCCGGCGCCCAGCGCGAAATTGCTGTCGCCGCCTACGCCCATCTTCATCGTCCTGCCCCACGCGTTGAGCAACTCCACCGCCTTGTCCGCTTGCGCCTTGTCCCCGGTGATCTGGTAACGCAACGCACATTGATAGAGCGTCGCCGCGTCGATCTGGGCCTGCGTGTAATTGCTCCCCGCACCTCCACGGATGACCTGCTCCACAGGGCGAATGGGCGACTTAAGATTGTGCGGGCTCTTCTCCAGCAGTTCCCAACTGGCCTGCCACGGCTGCTCGTGCGCCTTCACCTTGGCTGCCATGCGTTCAAAATCCGCCTTCGTGTGCAGCGCCCCCGGATGAACAAATGGCCCCGGCTTCCGTTTCGGCCGCTCAGCCACCTGCCCGTTTGCCGCAGGGCCGCCCCCAAGCACGACGACGATACAGGCCCATAGAACCAGACGAGGTCCGGTCGATATGCGGGAAAGAATTCCGAATGCGGTCATGCAGGGTGAGATGAAGAGATTGAACGGAGACCGTCGAATGCTCCACCAAAGCCCCATCCGACGCACTCCGGAATGTGAATTTACAACTTCGACGCGTCATTTTGCGCATCGCCGCGTTGCCACTAAACGCGTCCAAAAAGTTCCACCAGTTCGTCAGGCTCGATCGACGGTGCTGGAGAAATCCTGAACCGGCAGTCCACATTACCTGTCTCTCAAAACACGCGAGAAAGAGAAAGGAAAAGAGCACGGCTAAAGTGGGACGCCCGCCCATCTCTCCTTCGCTGCTTACGCCCCTCCGTGGTTCCAACCACCCTTCTCCCGCCGCGTTCCCTGCGCCCGCCGCGGTTCCCCGCAGCCACCTCCGTGCGCTCCGTGGTTCAAAAAGCAACTTGCAATACGTACCAATGTCATGCATTGCTTAGGCAGCTTATAAATGCACGTACATACACCATGAAAACAACTCACATCCCACACAACCTCTCCACCGCTGACAAACGCCAGATCGCCACCGCGATCTGCGACCGCATCGCCGACGGCCAGTTCCTCCGAAATATCGCCCGGGAACCCGGCATGCCCTCCGCCAATTCCTTCCGCAACTGGGCACGCGCCGATCAGCACATCGCCAACCTTTACGCCGATGCCCAAGAACTCCGCGTAGAACTCTTCGCCGAGGAAATCCTCAAGCTCGTGGACAAGGCTCCCGCCACTTACAAGACCGCCGCAGGCTCCGTCCGCATCGACCCCGCGTACATCGCCCACCTCAAGCTGCAGCTCGAATCCCGCCGCCACCTCACCACCCTCTTCACCCAGCGCGCCAAGGACTTCCGCACCGAAAATACGACACCAACTCACCCAAACACCCCCACACCTCACCCCAAAAATACCCCACCCCCTGAGCGCAAAAAGTCCCCGAAGCCCCAATCTCGAAATCTCAAACTGCCCCTCCCCCAACCCCCTCTCACGGAATCCAACCTTGAACCAAAAACCTTAAACCAGAAACCACTCCTCCCCGATCGAGACGCTCAGCCAACGGACCAAAACATCATCGAAGTGGAGGTAGCGCTGGACCAACTGCCCCCGGCCTACCGCAGCGCGGTAGTCGCGACCTTCGCCCCTCGAGCGCATTCAGCTCCAAAGGTATCTCCCCTTTCCCTCCACCGGCAGCAAGCTGGAGCACTCCGAGGCGCTCCGCGCGAAACTTCCCAAATGTTAAATCCTCATTCCTAAATGCTAAATGCTTTCACGGCTGTATCGGCGTCACCACGCGATAAAACCGCTGCGAGAGCGTGGAGGGATCGGCGATGTCCTCGGGCTGGACGGACGCCGGCGCAGGAACGTCCGCGAGCTTCAGCCACGCCGAGCCGAGGGTATCCGTGTATTGCACGGTGTAGCCGACGCCGGGCTGGCCGGTGAAGGAGACATGCGCGTGGCCGGCGACGATGGCGACCGTGGCGCGAAGGACGCTCGCAGCATCCTTGGGTGCGGTGCCGGCGAGGAATTCGCTTTGATTATCCATGCCGTCGCCATCGGGATCGTCAGCGGGAAGGCCGATACCGGCGGTGGAAGCGGATGCACCGAAGTTGGCCACACGCCACGCATTGAACGGCGTCTCGGTGAGCGTCAGCGTATTCACGGTCGTCGCGCCCAGCGTGCCGTAGGTGGGATTGCTCAGTGTGATCGTGAGCGACTTCGACGCGGCGAGCGCGGGGTTACCCAGCAGCGGCACGGAGATCGTCTTCGGCGCGATATCGCCATCCACCCACGTGAGCGTGCCGCTCGTGGCGGTGTAGTCGGCGCCCGCGAGTGCGCTGCCATTGGCGGTGGCGAAGGCGACACTGACGGGACCCGTGCTGCCGCCGCTGCGCGTGACGGAAAGTGTGGCGGTGCCGCTGGTTTTCAGGACCGATGCCGTGGGTGCGGCGTGCTGCATGGCGCCGGGCGGATGATTTGTCTTCCAGAAGGCGAGGAGATCGAGCAGCGCCTGCGGGGTATTCGTGGGTTTGCCGCCGCCGACCTGGTTGGCGGTATTGATGCCGTGGCAATTCGCGCAGGTGCGGATTTCGCCAGGCTGAAAGGTGACCCAGAAGCGCTCCTTGATCTGGCTCGTCTGGCCCGCGTCATTATCGAGCAGGTGCCAGGTCAGCGCTTTGCCCGCGGGCACGATCGCGGCCACGGAGCTGTCGTTGCCGAGTTTCACGGCACCTGCCGGTGCGCCGGCCACAGGGACATTTTCCGAGAAGCCATCGTGCATCGGCGTGGCGACGACGCGGCGACCCTCCACGGGCGTGGCCCCGCCGAGCTTGTACCCGCGGCGCAGGTCAGCCTGGAGGAATTGCGACCACGCCACGCCGTAGATCGTGCCTGCCGTGGCGGTGACCTGCTGGCCGGACCACGAGTTCTTGAGGTTGAAGGGCTGCTGGCGGTCGTGCTGGTCGCGGAGCAGCACATTGCGGCTCACGCTCAGCGCGTATTTGTTGACCGTCAGCCAGTGCTGGAAAGTGGGCAGATGGACATTGGCCGTCGTGAACGCGGCGGCCTCGATGGGATCGATGGACGAAGTGGCCGCTGTCGGCGCGGTGCGGCTGACGATCTCGACGGGATCGAGCTCCCAAGCCGAGACATTCGTGAACGTGACCGGCTGCGCCTGCCCCGGCACGTAGTAGCTCGTGGTGATCGTGAAGCCATTCGTAAGCGTCACGTCCGGCACCATGGCAGTGCCGGAAACTTTCAGCGACTTGAGCCGGAAATTCCACGGCGTGCTCGGCGCGGTGACGGTGCCGCGGTTCCAATCCGCCTGGTCGATGCCTGTGGCGGTGGATGCGACGAGCGCGCCGTCCGCGCACGGGAGCGGCGTGCGATAGATCGTCTCTGGATTGCTCAGCGGCGAGAACGGCGTGGCCGGCGTGGTGATGTGCATGCCCACACGCACGATGGGCAGACCCTGTGGCCGCGCCGCACCGGTGACGCTGCCCGTGATGTACGAGACCGTCATGCTGTCGGCGTTCACATTGGCGCCCGCATTCGAGAGCTTCACGATGCCACCGGCGCCGTGCGAGCCGAGGTCGGCGCAATCGGAGCCGTAGAAGGTGCCGGGGCTCAGGGGGTCTTCGCGCATCCACATGATGTTGGCGAAGGCATTGTGCGCCGTGAGTCCGCCGTAGCCGGGAGCGACGCCCGCATTGATATCCACGAGATTGTTGTCCGTCTTGAAGCTGCGCCGCTCGCCGCCTGCCACCTCGTGCACGCCCACGTGATTCAGCGTCTCCATGTTCGTGCCGTCGAGATTCACCATCCACGGCATGAAGATGTTCGTCGTCACGCCGTTGATATTGTTGCTCCACTCGATCGAGAGCGTCTTCTTGTCGGCATTGCGCGGCTCGGGGAAGAAATCGAGATGAGGACCGGTACCGAACGCCGTGCCCAGCGTGAAGGCCGAGCCCGCGGTTTCATCCGCGAAATTGCCCGAGCCATTGCCCGTCGCGTACCAGCCGCCGAAGGTGTCCGGCGCGGGTTCGCCATAGGAGGCGTCGCTGTCGCGCTCGTCGGTCACGGCCTCGATGTCGCGCGAGAGGTGATCCCAGTTCACAAAAATCAGGCGCCCGGCGTTGTCGATGGTGGGCGAAAACGCGCCGCTGGGCGAGTGGTGCAGGAGCGTCAAGGTGCCGGGCGCGGGATCGAGCTTCCACAATCCGCTCACGGTCGGCAGGCCCAGGTACTCCTCGCGCTGGCGGAGGTGCGACTGGCCATTGTACGGACGATCGCTCGCGAAGACGACCTCCGTGCCCGGCGTATAGCAGGGCATGATGTTATTGTACGGCGGCTGGTTCGCGACCTTCGTGATCACGGGCTTCACATTCGAGCTGAGCTGCGCCTGCGTGGGCAGGGTGATCTCGTAGAGCTGCCAGAAGAACTCCGTGTTATCGCTGCCGCTCGCGGGCGCGCCGATCACCATGCTGAAAATCGCTTTGCTCTTGTCCCAATAGACGCATGGATTTCGCACCGCCACGGTGTTCGCCGCCGGCTTGCCACCCGGAATGGCCGACCAATCCGCCACCGAGAGGAGATCGACGACCTGATGATTGAGAGCCGGCACCGCATTCGCGGGGAAACGCACCAGGAGCGAACCGCCACGTCCCGCGAACGCCGTGCCTCCCAGGTGATTCCCAAATGGCGAGACGCACGACATGTAGTTATCGACGATCTTGCGCGTATTCACCTCCTCCGGCATCGGCACCTGCGTGACGAAAAGAATGGGGTTCGCCGGGTCGGCGGCAAGCGCGACGGTGGCGGAGAGGAGGACGGGGAGAGCGGCGAGAAGGGATCGCACGGCGTTCATAAAGTAACCTAAAGCAATGGCTAGTCCATGGCACTATGCTACTTCCGTGGTAGCTCGCGGATCAAAGGTAACGCTGGCGTTACCCTGCGCATTGACCGGGCCGCGGCTCATGTGCATGAGCGGTGGAGTGAAATCCCCGCTTGCTGTACTGCTCCTGGCGATGCCCGTCCTCGCCGCCGATTTTCCCGAGCCCGCCGAGCTCAAGCCGATCGCTGAGTGGCCCGATCCTCTCGTGATGCGGGATGGTTCGCGCGTGGAAAACGCTGCGGACTGGACGGCGAAGCGCAAGCCCGAGCTGCGCGCGCTGTTCGAGCACTACATGTACGGCTCGGCGCTGCCGAAGCCGGACTCCGTCAAAGCCTCGCTGCTGAAGGAGGACAAGCAGGCACTCGGCGGCGCGGCGACGCTCCGTGAATTCGATGTAGACCTCGGGCTGGAACAGCCCACACGGCTGCTCGTCGTCACGCCGAATGGAAAGCCGGGACCCGTTCCATGTTTTCTCGGGATCAACTTCAACGGCAATCACCAGGTGCTGGCCAATCCCGCCATCGCGCTGCCGAAGAGCTGGGTGCGGCCGCGGAAAGATGGCACCGGTGGAAACGCCGGACGCGACGAGGATCGCGGCAAGGAGACGGAGACTTGGGCCGTGGCCCAGACGATCGCGCGCGGGTATGCGTTTGCGGGGTTCTACCACGGCGACATCGTTCCGGACGACGCGAAGCTGGCCGAGCCGGTGCTCGCGAAGCTCTCCGGCAAGCCGAACCGCGGACCGGCCGACACGGCGACGATCATGGCGTGGGCGTGGGGATTCTCGCGCATGCTCGATGTGCTCGAGACGCTGCCGGAGATCGATGCGAAGCACGTGGCCGCGGTGGGACATTCTCGCAATGGAAAGACGGCGCTGCTGGCGGCGGCATTCGACGAGCGCTTTGCGATGGTGATACCGAGCCAGGCGGGTTCGGGAGGCAGTGGGCCGAGCCGCGTGGCGCCCGAGCTTGCGAAGGCCGAGCCGAACGGGAGGCCAAAGGCCGAGACGGTGGCGGTGATCACGAAGGCGTTTCCGCATTGGTTCTGCGGGTATTTTTCGCAGTTCGGTGCGGACCCGGAGAAGCTGCCCTTCGATCAGCACGAACTTGTGGCGATGTGCGCGCCGAGGCCGGTGCTCTTCTCGATCGCCGAGGAGGACCAGTGGTCGAATCCGCCGGGGCAATGGCAGGTGCTCCATGCCGCCGACCCCGTGTACCGGCTCGTGGCGAAGGATGGCATCGATGCAAAGGAAGAGCCTCCGATCACCACGCTGCTGAACTCGCGGCTGGGGTGGTTCAAGCGACCGGGGAAACACTCGATGACGACGCAGGATTGGTCCGCGTGGCTGGATTACGCGGACCGCTGGCTGCGGTGATTCAACTCTCGAGCGATTCGAGCCAACTTCGCCAGGCTGGGTGGGCGTATTTGAAATTGGCGTCGAGGGCCTTGGCGGGAGCAACGTTCTGGTTGTCGATGAGGGCGCTCGCGAATTCGCCGAGGACACAGCGCAGCAGCTTCTCGGGGATCCGGCCGCGCACGTGTGCGCCGACTCGTGGCGCGAGGCTTTTGGCAAGAGTGCTCTGCGTGACGCAGTGCGGCGCGACGACATCGAGCGGGCCGCTGAGGGCATCGCTTTCCGTTGCGAAGGCGATCATGTGCACAGCATCGACCAGCGAGATCCACGGGAGGAAAGCCGCGGGGTCGCCGAGTACGAAGCAGAGGCCGCTGCGATAGAGCGGCAGCAGCTTCGCGAGGAAACCGCCGGATGCGTCCATGACATTTCCCAACCGCAACCGCACGACGCGAGTGCCGAGTGCGGAGGCGGATTCGGCAGCGGCTTCCCATGCCGTGCACACTCGCGCGCGGAAACGCATGTGAGGATCGGGCGCGGAGCTTTCGTCGAGATACTCGCCGGGGCGGTGGCCGTAGATCCCGACTGCCGATGCGCAGAGAAAGACACGCGGCGGCGCGTGGCGAAAGGACTCGACGAGCCGCTCGGTACCGCGCACCCGGCTGTCGCGAATCGCGCGCTTCTTCCAAGGCGTCCAAAGGCCCGCGGGATTCTCGCCGGCCAGATGAATGACGGCGTCGAACCGCGGGAGGCGGCCCAACTTGCGCGGCAACGGCGTGCACTCGTGGCCGACAGCTTCGAGGTGCGCGCGCAACGTTTTCCCGAGGAATCCCGAAACGCCGGTGATCGCGATCTTCATGCGGCGAGGCGATGGGTTTCGGCGCGTTTCCACTCGTAGTCGACCGGGGCGAGGGCGGTGCAAACTTCGGGCACCACATCGAGGCCCTTGAAGAAGTCCCAGGCGCTTTCCTCCACGGTGACGAGGCGCGCCTTCCAATCCGACTCCGCCCGCGCCACACGCACGAGGCTGGCCGTGTTTGCGCCCGCATGCGAGAGGGCGCAGGGCTTGTACTTGAGGAATGCCGCGGCTTCCGCGGGGCTGGCGAATGGAGAGCCGGCGGCTAGCGAAGCAGGCGGTTCGTCGCGGAGACGAAAGGCGGCGTTTGCCCCCTCTGCCTTCACACTGCCGGATGCCTCGGCGATATCGATGCGCGCGGTGTGAAAGCGGAAATCGGTGAGGTGATTTCCCGCCGCCGCCACAATCCGCCGATCGCAGTCGCTCCGCACGAAGTAGATGCCTTCGACGGATTCGCCCGTGGCGAGACGCACTCGCGCATGGAGCCGATAGGCGACGTGGCGATAGCCGATGCCAAGATATGCCGGCAGGCCGGATGGCCGCACATCCCGCAATTCGCACACGACGACGTTCCAGAATGCAAAGCCGCCGAGTGTGACAAGCTCGAACGGCGCCGGCAGGAACGGGCGGGCCGCGGCCTCGGGCGTGCGCCAGGTGAAGAGCCAGCAGCGCTGCAAATGTCCGCGCATGGCCGGGGCTTTCATGGCGCGTGGAGAAGCGGGTGGAGCGCGGCGAAGAAGAGGGCGCCACTTCCGTTGAGGATCGCCATCCACCACGCTGCGGTGCGGCGGATCGGGATATCGTGCTCGAGCAGCACCGAGGCGAGCACTCCAAACATGGCCACATTCGACAAGGCAACGATGACGATATTCACCACGGCGGCGTGCTCGAAGAGCTGGCGCGAGGCGAGGAGGCCATTCACCAGCGCACCGCTGACGAGCACGACTTCGCCCGCGGCCATGGCGACGAGGCACATTTGCAGGCAGGTGAGAAGCGGTAGCCGCGCGAACTTCGCGAGGCACGGGATGAAGACGATCCACGCGAGCCCCGCGGAGACTGCCAGCCACGCGGCGGCCGCGAGGATGTTCCAACCCGGGAGCACTAGGGCCAGCGAGCCCCCGTAGATGCAGGAACCGGCGACGGCGAATGTGGCGAGGAGCGCGGAGGGACTCCGCGCGGATGGGCCGGCGGCGCCGGCGACGATGGTTCTCAATGTTTGCGGCATAGGAGTTTGGAGGTGGAGTGTTCAGGGAGCTCGCAGGATTCCTCGGGGACGGTGGCGAGCATTTGCTCGATCTCGCGGATGCTGGCTCCGCGCACCCAGCGGGAGATGCCGTGGCGGTTTTCGGAGACGAGTGCGCAGGCGCGGCGCGCGAGGGGCCGCAGGGCCGGATGCGCGAGGCGCAGAGCCCACTCGCGATATTCGCGGAGCGCCCACAGGACGGTGATCCATGCGCTCTCGCCGCGCCACAGCCACCCCTCGTCGCTCACGACGAGAAGTTGCTCAGTGGGATCGAACTTCTGGATCCCGGGAAAGCGTGCGGTGAGTTCCGGCGACTGGATGGAGTAGAAGACGAGCGGCACATAGGAGAGCTGCCGTGCGAGCCATCCGCGCAATCTCCGGCACAGTCCGCACTCACCGTCGTAGAGCACGTAGAGGCGCTTCACTTGGCGACCACCGCGATGCGGTCCTCCGGTGCGATGGGAGGCGGCGCCCCGTGCAGCAGAGCCTTTTTGCGCATGCGGGAGAAGACGTAGAGATTGAAGAAGTGCATGGCGCCGAGGACGAGGAGCACGACGCCGATCTTGGTGCTCACGATCTCGAAGACGGTCTCTGCATTCGTGGGTTTCTCGGAGACCTTCAGGGCGAGGACGACGTAGCCGAGGTTCACGAGGTAGAAGCCGACGAGCAGGAGGTGATTGACCGAGTCGGCGAGCGGAGAGTTCCCGTGGAAGGCATCGACGAGGAAGATGCGGCCGTTCTTGTGGAGGGTGCGTCCGACCCAGACGGTGACGGCGATGCTGACGAGAAGATAAACGGAGTAGGTGGCGAGGGTTGGGTTCATCTTTGATATTTTGGTTTTTCAGTAAGTTGTGAAACTTTGGGATAAATAAAAAGACGCGGTCATTTCAGGAACTTCAGCGCCCACGGGATGGCCGAGCTCGACTCGAGCTTGGCGACCTTGCTGAAGACGCCATCGGCGGTCTCCATGAACTGGCTGAGCGCCTTGATCTGCTTCACGAAGACGGCGGCTTCCGTGGACTTGAGGCCGTCGGTGCGCTCGATGCAGTCCTTGAGCACCTGGATGGCGGGGCGGATTTCGCGGCGCTTCCGCTCGCGGGTGACGATGCAGAACATCTTCCAGACGTCCTTCTCCGCCTCGAAGTACTCCTTGCGCTCGCCCTTGCGGATGACGCTGCGGATGAGTCCCCAGCCGCAGAGTTCGCGGAGGTTCATGTTGGCATTGCCACGGCTGATCTTGAGCTCTTCCATGATCTCATCGGTGGTGAGCGCAGAAGGGGAAACCATGAGCAAGGCGTGGATCTGGGCCATGGTGCGGTTGACGCCCCATGCGGTCCCCATGGCGCCCCATTGCGTGATGAATTCGTCCCGTGCTTCCTGGAGGGCGGCGGCATCGGCTTTGGAGGAAGGATGGCTCATGTCTGTATTTTCAATTAGTTCTGAAAGTACGGGATGGCAACAGGAAAAATCGCCCCGCAGAACGAGGGAGACGCTGATTTTGATCGAGCTTTGGTAGGGATGCGCGTCCTCGCGCGTCCGCCGCCGAAGCGAAGACCACTCACCGGCTCCACGCTCGCCAGCATCCGATGTGCACGAGGGCCTTTATCCATGCGGGTTGTGGAGGTAGTTGCGGTTGGAGAGCGTCGAGTCCAAGCGCGGTACAGGCTTCGGTGCGGACGCCAGTTGTAGCGCATACGTGGAGTGGGTGGACGATTCGAGCTTCGGTGGAGCGCCGAGGAGGATGGAACCAAGCTTTTCCCGGGCGCGGGGTTCTGGTTGCTGGAGTTTTTCTTTGCCGTGGTGGTTGCATCCCTCCACCCGAAGTCCTCTCTTTCCAGACGCCATGCTTCCCCGCTGCCTTCTCGCCGCTTCCTTCCTAGTGCCACTCGCCTGTATCGCCGACGACCTCGGCGAACCCAAAAAGACGGACGATCGTTACCCAAACGGTGTCTCGCTCGCGGACGATCCCAAGGCGGCAGTGAAAAAGATGGCCGTGGCCCCGGGCTTGCAGGCCGAGGTCTGGGCGTCCGAGCCGCTGCTGGAAAATCCCGTCGCCATGGGTTTTGACGACGCGGGGCGCGCGTATGTAGCCGAAACGCATCGGCGCCGCACGAGCGTGCCGGACATCCGGAACTTCGAGGACTGGCAAGTCGAGGACCTCGCATTGAGGTCGGTGGAGGACCGGCTGGAATTCCTGAAGAAGAAATTCCCCGAGGCGGCGAAGATGAAGCCGACCAAGGCGCGGCTGGACCTGAATGGCGACGGGCAATTCGACTGGCGCGACCTCGGCGTCGAGAGCGAGACGTTGCGTGTCATCGAGGATTCCAATCGCGACGGCGTCGCCGACCAGGCGCGCGTCCTCGCGCAGGGTTTCGACGGTGTGACCACGGGCGTGGGCGCGGGTGTCGTGCCCTTCGGCGGCGATGTCTATTACACTGCCACGCCCGATCTCTGGCGCATCCACGCCGATGGCACGAAGGAAAAGCTGCTGACCGGCTTCGGCGTGCACGTGGCCTACAGCGGCCACGATACGCACGGCGCGAAGATCGGCCCCGATGGCCGTCTCTACTGGTCCGTCGCCGATTGCGGCGCGCACGTGGTGGGCAAGGAGGGGCAGGTCATCGACAACCCCGATAGCGGCGCCATCTTTCGCTGCGAACTCGACGGCTCGAATCTCGAGCTCGTGGCGAAGGGTCTGCGCAATCCGCAGTCGCTCACATGGAATGAACTCGGCGACCTCTTCACCGGCGACAACAATGCCGACGGCGGTGACAAGGCCCGCTTCATCCACGTCATCGAGGGCGCCGACTATGGCTGGCGCATCGGCTGGCAATTCCTGCCGAAACTCGGCGCGTGGAATAGCGAAGGCATGTGGGAGCTGGATGCAGCCAAACGTCATCTCGCGACTCTGCCGCCCATCGCACACATCGGGCACGGCCCCGCGGGCATCGCCTACTATCCCGGCACAGGGCTGCCGGATGCGTATCGCGATCACTTCTTCTTCGCGGATTTTCCCGGCGGCATCCGCAGCTTCAAACTGGTGCCGAAAGGTGCGACCTATGCCGTGGAAAACGGAGGCGACCTGCAGGACAACAACGCGCAGAAAATGTCCGGCAAGGTGCTCTGGGGGCTTTTTCCCAGCGATGTCGCCTTCGCCCCCGGCGGCGGGCTTTATGTGCTCGATTGGGTGCAGGGCTGGGACAAGACCGGCAAAGGCCGCATCTTCCGTGTCTTCGATCCCGCCGCCGACAAGGCTGTCGAGGAGACGAAGATGCTGCTCAACGAAGGTTTCGCGAAGCGCAAACCGGAGGAACTAGCGAAACTCCTCGGCCACGCGGACCAGCGTGTGCGGCTTGGTGCGCAGTTTGAACTCGTGAAGCGCGGCGACCCCATTCCGCTCGCCCAGGCTACTCTCGCCGCAAATCCACGCCTCATGCGTATCCACGGCATTTGGGGCATGGCGCAACTCGCGCGCACGAAGCCTGACGCCGCCAAATCCCTCATGCCGCTTGCTCAGGACGAGGATCCCGAGGTCCGGGCGCAGTGGGCGAAGTTTGTCGGAGAAGCGAAGCTTTCCAGCGAGCTGGACTTGCTCGCGACTCTAGGAGCCGATCCCGAACCGAGGGTTCGTTTCCATACAGCGCAGGCGTTGGGTCATCTGAAAGGAAGCGAAGCAGTGCCCGCGCTGATCAAAATGGCCAAAGCTGCGACGATACCGACCGGGCCGCCGAGGCTCACGCAGGACCTGTCGAAGAACGAACCTTTCGAACGACACGCCATTTGCACGGCGCTTGCTCGTCGCGCATCACCGATTCAGCTCACTGACAACATTCGTGAAAGAGGCCCCTGCCTGCTACTTGCCTTGAGCAAGATCTACGGACGCTCTGCAAATAAGGCACCCAGCCTTGATTTAAACTACTTCCTATCAGATCCATCGCCGTTTCTCTCCGAAAACGCGGCACGTATCATTTATGAAGAGCGACTGCTTGGGGACGATATCGAAGGTATTTGGAGCTTCACTCGATTTGGCCTGACGAACGACGTTTCAAATGTTGTCGAATCCCGCGCGGTGAACTATGCGCTATTGAATGGCAGCAAATGGCTCGCGAAACAATTTGTCATTTTCGCCAAGGACAAGAATCGACCGGAGCGAAAGCGAGTTCTGGCGCTAAATACCCTGCGCGACTGGAACACTCCAATCGGCCGCGATCCGCTGCTGGGATTGGCGTGGAAGCAAACCAACGAACGGGGCAACGCCAGCGAGATTCTCTCAAGCGCGATCGTTGAACTCCTCAGTGATCCATCTGACGCGATAAGAACAGCCGCAGCCGATGCCGCTGCCAAACTGCGAGTCCCCGGCGCCGAAGACTCACTCGCGAAGATTGTTGCCGACACAAAGAATCCACCTCCCATTCGGATCAAGGCTTTGCGCGCGCTGGGCGCCATCAATTCGCAAAAGTTAAAGGAAGCGGTGACCACTGCTCTTGCTGACGCGGACAAAACCCTGGTCGAGGCTGGGCGGGAGCTATCGGCCAAAGCATCGCCCACCGATGCGGTATCTTTGAATGCAGCAGTGCTCGGCAAAGGCACCATCCCCGAGCAGCAGAAGGCGCTGCGGATCATCTCGGAGCAACCGAGTGCGCAGGCCGACAGAATCGTGGCCGAGCAACTCGATGCGCTCGGTGCTGGCACTGCGCCCACTGGGCTCTGGCTCGATATCCTCGAGGCTGCCGCGCGCCGCACCGATGCGGGCGTAAAGGCGAAACTGGCCGCCTACGAGCAATCGCGCAAAGCCGGCGATCCGCTCGCCGCGTGGCGCGAGTGCCTCATGGGTGGCGATGCCAAACTGGGCCGCGAAATTTTCTTCGAGAAGGCCGAAGCCGGTTGCCTCCGCTGCCACAAGATCAAGGGCGAAGGCGGCGATGTAGGCCCCGATCTCGCCGGCATCATCGCGAAGCACGACCGCGATTACATCCTCCGCTCCATCATCGATCCGAATGCGGCGATCGCACCCGGCTACGAGAATGTGATGGTGACCATGAAGGACGGTTCGATCGTCGCGGGCATTCTCGCCGGCGAAGACACATCGACCGTGACGCTCAAGTCGCTGGCCGATGGCAAACCGCAGAAGGTCGAGAAGCCTAATATCAAGGACCGCACCACCGTCCCCAGCGCGATGCCGCCCGGTCTCGGCGATGTGCTCGGCAAACGCTCCCTTCGGGATGTGATCGAGTTTCTCGCCACGACGAAGTAGCTTCGCGATCCTATTGGAGGGCATCGAGTCGAAGCGCAGTGCAGGCTTCGGCGCGGACGCGCGGGGACGCGCGTCCCTACCCGATGTAGCGCGCGCGCCGAGCGGATGAGTGGTGTGAGCTTCGGCGAAGCGGCCTGCGATTCCATCGCCCCGCTGGGGCGAGGAGCATTTTTTGCTGGGTACCGGTGGTTGCCACCACCGGCTAATTTCGGGTCATCCCTTCGGGATTTGGTTGATCAGCGTTTTCCCAAATGGAACCGATGAACCGATGAACCGATGAACCGATGAACCGATGAACCGATGAACCGATGAACTCGATGAACTCGATGAACTCGACGGACCGAATGGACCGAATGGACCGAATGGACCGAATGGACGCTAATGAAAGAGCGTGCGGCGTAAGCGATCCTCAACGATTGGGTGAACCGTTCCACCGAATCCCGTCTTCTATTCGCGTCCCTTCGCGTGCATTCGCGGTTTCTCGATTCGCGACTCCACGTTCAACTTTTGATGACGTGAATACTTGAAAACCGGGAGGCCAGGCCGTTCCTCTCCTCTCATGCACCGTCGCGCATTCCTCCGAACGTCCGGCCTCACGGCTTCCGCCCTTTCCACCTGGAACTTCTCCGTCCGCGCACAGGACAAGGCCGGGAAGAAATTCCGCACCGTGCTCATCGGCTGCGGGTGGTGGGGAAACAACATCCTGCGCGAGGCGATGGCGTCCGGCTCGTGCGAGATCGTGGCGCTGTGCGATGTGGACCGCCGGCAGATCGAGCCCACGCTCGCAGCCGTGACTGCGGCCACGGGCGATCAGCCGAAGATCTACGGCGATTTCCGCGAACTCCTCGCGGAGGCGAAGCCCGACATCGCGATCATCGGCACGCCGGACCACTGGCATGCGCTCCAGACCATCGCGGCACTGAAAGCGGGCGCCCATGTGTACGTCGAGAAACCGATCGCGCATACCATCATGGAAGGGCGCGCCATGGTGAATGCCGCGCGCGCCTCGGGCAAGGTGGTGCAGGTCGGCACGCACCGCCGCATCTCGCCGCACAATGTCAGCGGACGCGAATTCATCCGCTCCGGCAAGGTGGGCGACATCGCCAGCGTGCGCTGCTTCGTGCACTACGGTGGCGGCCCCGAGAAGCCGCTGCCTACCGTGGAGATCCCCAAGGAACTCGACTGGGACATGTGGTGCGGCCCCGCCCCGCTGCGTCCGTACAATGGTGGCGACCCGCGCGACAAGAGCCAGGCGTGGCGCGGCGCCATTCATCCACGCGGCTTCCGCAGCTACCTCGACTACGCGAACGGCCAGCTCGGCGATTGGGGCATCCACTGGCTCGACCAGGTCCTCTGGATCACCGGCCAGAAAGCGCCACGCAAGGTCTTCTCCACCGGCGGCCGCGAGATCGCCGGCCCGCCCGTCTTCACCCCCACCGAGCAGACGAGCGACGCGCCCGATCACCAGGTCGCCGTATTCGATTTCCCCGGGCTCACCGTGCACTGGGAGCACCGCAAGTTCGCCGGCAACAACGCCGAGAAAGGCGAGAACGTCGGCTGCTACTTCTACGGCACGAAAGGCACCTTCCACATGGCGTGGCAGAAAGGATGGACCTTCTACCCCGTGAACGAAAAGGAGGAGCCCATCCACGAGGATGCGAAACTCAACGAGCCCGACGGCCAGAATATCCGCGAACTCTTCGCCGATTTCCTCAAGGCCATCCGCACCGGCAGCAAACCCATCAGCACCATCGAGGAAATCCAGCTCTCCACGAATTGCGCCCTGCTCGGCATGCTCAGCTACAAACTCGGCCGCTCCATCGAGTGGGACGCCGCCAAAGAACTCTGCGTCGGCGACCATGCAGCAAACAAGCTCCTGCGCCGCGAGTACCGCAAGGGGTGGGAGTTCCCGGCGGCATGATGGGCGAGGGCGACGCAAGGGGCGCGGCACGAGGCTGCATTTGGCTCGCCGTGGGGCTCATCCTCGCGGCCCTGCTCGTGCCGGTCATCGGCGAAGCGCTCGCCCTGCGCTCGGCCTTCTTCGATTGGGTTCTGTCGTTCTTCAAGTAGCGCAGTCACTGTCCGAATATCCCAGTATGGCCTTTATCTTGAGTTGCTTCCTTTTGACTACATTCGCCGGATTGGCGCTGGGGGCCGAGCTTGTCGAACTCAACGCGGTGTCCGATCAATTCATGCGCGAGGCGATCGACGGCACCAAAAGTGGTGGTTCCGATTCGAAGCGGGTGCAGTTTGATTCAGCACTCGCGTCAATGGCGAAATCTCTGAAGCCTGGCGAGATTCAAGATGCCGCTGGGAAAGAGGACGATGACATTCGGGCCAAGTTAGTCTGTATAGCCGTTGACCGCAGGGATCACCCTGATCTTTATAACGAACTCTTGAATAGGTACGCCGGGGGTGAATATTCTGCGGCACGAGAAACAATAGTTCCAAAGGGCCAAGCGCCTATTGCCTCACATCTTGCGATCACACCGGAGGTCGACGATAAGCATTGTCATCCGGCGTATCGATTGGCTTGGGAGTATTTGCTGATCAATCCATCCGTACAGCCTCGCGGCGAAGCATTTTACAAACGCGTGAGTACGGCACTGGCAAGAATTCACGACGAAAGGACCCTGTGTGTTGTGGTTTATCGCTATCGGGCATCGGCAACCTCGTTGGGGATCCAGTCGGATCTTCATGCGCTGCTCCTGTCGTTCCCCGATCAACAAGGTTTGCAGTCAGTTCTGCGGTGTCTCAATGCTTGGGAGTTTTCCCAGAAGGAAAGAGAGGCAGCGAGCAAGGCGCTGGCGGTCCCGTCATTGGTGCCGGGTTCGATTGAACCTTGGGAAGCTTTTGACGATATGGTGCAACAATTGTCGGCTCTTCCCCATCGAAAGCGGCTGTTGTGGCGTGAGGTGCTCGTGAACGCATCGAGAATCTCGTCCAACGCACGGGATGGTCGATTCGTTGAGGGGATGCTAAAGGCCGCCAAATAGGCAAATCGTACCCGACTATCAGTCCAACGTTCCTTCGATTCGCGGAAGGCCCAATAGGGATTCCCGGCTGAAGTCCCCACTGCACCGGCTCTCCCGCCCACTTGAAACGATCCCGCATAATGGAGAAGAGGAGGACAAGTTGTTGATCAACGATGATCGATAGTCACCCCTCCGAGCTTGCGCCGACATAGACGAGCCCGGTACCTTGCGCGCCCCACGGCAAGACATCCCGCATATGTACACCCCACCATCTTCAAACTCGTCCTTTTCCCACCAGGCAGCCAAATTCAGTTGGATCGCTCCACTCATCGTCCTGGGCCTTCTCACCGTCGGCAAGCAGCTTGGCGGGCGAGTGATCGTCGAGCTGGTTTGCCTGCTGCTCATGGTGCTCGGCTTGTTGTTCGGCCTCATTTCCTTGTTTGGCATTGGCAAGCACGGCACTCGCGGCATTTTGGCCCCGGCGATCATCGGCATCCTCATCAACGGCCTTCTGGTCTTGATCTTCGCGAGCAATTTCATGGCGGCACGAGCCAAGGCCCAGCAGCAGCGTGGCGCTGCTCCGACACCCTCGATTCGAGCTCGATGAGTTTGCCATGACGTTTGGGCTGAGACGCCCTAAAAACCACGGCTTCACCCCGATCCGGCTCGTTTTGCGGCGGCTTCCTATCCCGGTGAAAGTCGATTGACACCGGGCCGCGTCGGCACCACACGCACCGAACCGATCCGACCCGGCATGTGGGTCATCCCCGGATCGCCGTCCATCCCCAAGCCGGACGTCACTACCGTCAATCCAATCCCACGAACATGATCCTCCGTAGAGTCCTCCCGTCCGCCCTGGTCGTCCTTGCCGCTGTCGCTTCGCAAGCGAATGCCGCGCTGATCTCCTCCAATCTCGTCAACGACGATCCCCTCTTCTTCGACTCGTCGATTTCTGCCAGCCTGGTAACGGCGGGGCAAAGTTCCCTCGTCTCCCTGACCGGTACCACGCCCTCCAATGGCTTCGCCCTGGGCGGCGTGAACAATGGCACCGCCGTGGGCTTCTCCCTCGGCACGACCGACCAGAATACCCTTACCTTTTTCGATGGCTTGAACGCGGGCGCCGCCACCGTCACCTTTCAGTTGGATCGCGGCTACAATATCACCAGCATCAGCTCCATCGCTGGCTGGGGCGATACCTACTTTGGGTCTCAGCAATTTACCGTGCAGCTCGAGATTGCCTCCTCGGGAACGTTTGCGACCCTCGGCAGTTTCGGCGTGTCCGCTTACACGCCCCCAGCGCCTGTCGGAAACCCGGAAGTCAGCGACAACGGTTTTGCAACGCTCACCACGATCACGGAAAACACCACGGGCATCATCGCCAGCAATGTGACCGGTATCCGATTCCTCTATACCGACCCCTATCCGTCGATCCCTCAATTCAACGGGACCGTGATCCGCGAAATCTCCGTGGTCGGTTCGCCCACTCCCGAGCCTTCCACAGCCTTGATGCTGACGCTCGGTAGTGTCGCGGCATTCGTGCGCCGCCGTCGCGCGTAACGTAGTGTCCAGAACATCGAGAACCACTCGCAAAGGATGACACGGGCTTTCAGCCCTGAGGTCTTGTTGCTTGTGACCTGAGGCGTTGCCTCAGGCTGATATGTTTTCGGGGCTTTGCCCCTCGCAATCCCTCGCAACTCCGTCGCCTTGCCTAATTGGCGTCGATGGCGAGCACGGCATCCGCGGTCGGGAATTTTGCCGGCACGGGGATGGTGACCTTGCCGGTCGCGGCCCATTCCGTGCCGCGCTGGAGGACGCACTGGAAGCCCACGCATTTCATCGAGTAATCCGCGTGGCCCATGGGGGTGTGAAAGACGCGGCCCTTGCCGTAGGGGATGGTCATGATCATGGGCTCATTGCGATTCGTGGCGGGGCTGAAGGCGCTCGCCAGCACGGTGACATTTTCCGCCGGACCGCGGAGTCCATGGTAAAGCTCGTCCTTGGAGTGCTTCCAGCGCGCCGGCATTCCTGCGGTGATGGGGTGCGTGGGATCGAGCGCCTCGACCACAAACTCATGCTGGGCGCCGTGTCCGCCGCCAGCGCCGGGACTGGTGTCGCGGACCGGCTGGCCGTCCTTGATGTAGAGGTAAGGCCCGCTCTTCTCATTGCGCCCGCCCCATCCGCCGAGCCCGATCATGCGGTTGTACTCGAGCCATTCGGGAAATGAATTGTCGGCGGCGTGGACGACGACAAATCCGCCGCCCCCGCTGAGGTATTTCTCGAACTCCGCACGGACCGACTCCGGCCAAAGCTCGCCATTGTAGTTGCTCACCACGACGCCGTAATCGGCGAACTTCGGATGCCACGCTGCCCAGGCGTCCGGGGGCGACTTCGCCGGGGGGGTCGTCGAGACGTCCACCGTGAAGCGTCCGGCGCTCTCCAGCGCCTTCTGGAGCACGGGGGTCGTGCTCTTCCATGCATGGTTGTTCTGTCCATCGATGAGCAGCACACGGATCTTGGGAGATGCATCGACGGCAAGCGCGGGAAGTGAAGAAAGGGTGGCAGCCATAAAGCCGCCGAGGAGGAAGGAGCGTCTGGTGAACATATTTTGGGAAGCGAAAATGCGAAGCCCATGTGTGAACACAAAACGGCGCGCGAGTGAACTTGAAAAGGAACAACCCTCTGCACCGTGAGGTAGAGAGTGCCCACGAAAAACGCCGGTTTGGATGGGTCTGTTCTTTGCGAAGTCCAATCAGATAGCTCCGGGTCCCTCCACTACACGCCGCCCGCTGGCCCGCCGGCGCTCCGGTCGGGATGACAGCTTTTATGGGGGTTGTTTCATGGGTAGGGGATCGACCGATCGCCACCCTTCGCACGCCTCCCACGCGCCAGCGCCACACCTCTCAAATGTTGAATCCTCAATCCTGCTTCTTCAATGCCCCGATTTTCACCCTCTTGCACGGTACGCGAACCTCGCTCTAGTCCGCCTCCGCCTTATGCGTGCCACGCTCTGTACCGCCTTCCTCTTCGCCACTGCCATGATCTCCCTCGCCGACGCGCCTGCCTCGTTTGAGGTCGGCGCGTTCAAGTTCGCACGACCGGCGGCCTGGGAGTGGATCGATGTGCCGGAAGGCATGCGGGCCATGCGCAAGGCGCAGCTCTCCGTGCCGGGCAAGGAAGGCGCGAAGCCTGCCGAGGTCATCTTCTACCACTTCGGCGCGGGGCAGGGCGGCGAGTCGCAGGCGAATGTGGCCCGCTGGGTGGGCCAGTTTTCCACGAAGACGACGCCGGAGAAGATCGAGACCAAGGAAATCGGCGGCACGAAGGTGACCTTCGTCTCCGTGGCAGGCACCTACCAGAGCGGCATGCCGATGGGCCCGAAGACCCCCATGGACGGCTACGCGCTCGTCGGCGCGATCCTCGAGGACGCCACCGGCGGCAGCGTGTTTGTGAAGATGACGGGCCCCGAGGCCGTGGTGAAGGATGCCACGCCTGCGTTCAACGAGTTCATCGCCGGGGCCAAGAAGTAGGACCACACCCCCACTCGCCGAGCCGTGAGCTACTACATCGATTCGTTCATCTCGATTCTCCACTTCATCAGCGACGATCTCGTGCAGGCCGACGCCACCACGCAGATCGGCGAGTTGTATTGCGAAGAGTTCGATGACGTGGACTTCGAGCTGGCACTCTGCTGCTTCGAGGCCACGCACAAGGTCGCCTTCAGCGACTCGCTGTGGCAGGGCTCTCCCGAGGATTACGAAGACCTCACGATCGAGGAATTTATCGACCGCTATGTGGACAGCCGCGAGCAGCGCGATCCGCTCTTCGTCACGAAGCGTTTCCTCATGTTTCAGGAGGCGCTGACCAAGGCGCTGACGGAAGAGAACGGCAGCGGCCCACTCCCTCCCGAAAACTTCGACTAGAGGCTACCGCCTGCGCCGCAGCGGCAGCAGTAGAGCCGTGCCCATTGCCAGAGCGAGGGCGCTGGATGGCTCCGGCGCGGTGATTGAAAAGACCATCCCACCTACCTGGCCTTCCGACGTCGGATCGCCTGGATACCCCGCCCCGAGGATCGCGCCCGTCACGGTACCGGTGCCGTCGGCAATCGCCGGGGCGCTGTTGATCAGCGTGAAGTTGGCCAGCGTCGGGCTCGTGCCCGGTGTGCCCAGTACCTGGGCCTGTGTGGTGCTTCCGCCGAAGGTCACCTGCGCGCCGCGGCCGTTGCCATCCCACGCCGAGACCGCATAGAGGCTCACCTGCGAGCCGGGCGTCAAGCCGCTCAGCGTGAAGGTGTGGTCGTTGCCGTTGTTTCCAAATGTGTAGAAGCCGTCCGTCGTCAGCGGGTTCGCCGCGCTGTCATTGGTGAACACACCCACGTGCGCGATGCTGAAGTTGAAGCCAAAGCCGTTGATGTTGCTCACCGAGGCGAGCGGCGTGTCGGCGAGGAAATTCCCGACCACCTGCGTGTAGCCGCTCGTGACGGGAGAAGTCGAAGAGCCGAAATCCAACTGGATGAGAGTGGCGCCGGACGAGGTGAGAGCCGACGATGCAGCAACGACAAGGAGGACGGAGAGGAGCTTGTTCATAGGGGGATTGGGCGGGTCAGTAACGAAATAATCGCCATCGTCAAGACGACCCGCATCGGCGCGCCCGAAGTCGCAAAGCGATGGACGATGGTCGCTTGCCCCCATGGCTACTTGCTCGAATGCGGCTTCCCAACCGGTTTGCACCTGAGCACAAATCGTTGGTCACTTTCCCGCATGCAGCCTTCCTCATTTTGCTACGACATACTCGCCTTGGGGAGCCTCGCCTGGGACGATGTGCTCGTCGTCGATCGCTGGCCGGCAGCGGATGAAAAACTCCGCGCCCGCTCCCGCACGACCCGGCTCGGCGGCCTCACGGGCCTGGCGCTGGTGGCTGCAGCACGCGCGGGCGCCAGGTGTGCGTACGCCGGGCGGTTGGGCACGGATCGCGACTCGGACTCCATGGCGGCCGCGCTCGCGGAGGCTGGCATCGATGTCTCCCATGCCATCCGTGCGGAGAGGCACGGCGTCGTTCGCTCCACCATTATCTCCTCGCTGGAGGGCGGCGCGCGGAATGTCTTCTCCTTCGCCACAGGCCTCACCGGCGCGGACGAGCACGGCCCCTCTCCCGAGGTCATCGCTTCGGCTCGTGTGCTCTTCGTCGATCACCATGGGATCGCGGGATCCATTCGCGCGGTGGATATTGCCCGGGCACAAAAGATCCCGGTCGTCGCGGACTTCGAGCGCGACGACGATCCGCGTTTTCCCGAACTGCTCGAGCGGATCGATCACCTCATCCTCTCGCGTGGTTTCGCCTGCCGGATCACGCAGGCCGGCGATGCGGCCAAGGCCGCGCACGCGCTGTGGTCGCCCACTCGCTCGATCGTGGTCGTCACCTGCGGCGCCGAGGGCGCGTGGTACACCGAGGGCGGCGAACCGCGCCACTTCCCGGCTCTCCGCGTGGATGCGCACGATACCAGCGGCTGCGGCGACGTCTTCCACGGCGCCTACGCCGCCGCCCTCGCCAGAGGGAGGGGCACCGAGGAGCGCCTCCGGCTTGCGACCGAGGCTGCCGCGGAGAAGGCCGCGGCTCGTGGCTAGAGCGGTTTCAATAGGGGTGTAGCCGGTCTGGTCTTTCTCTTTTTCTTCATCTTCATCTTTTTCTTCACAGGGCAGGAAAAAGATGAAGATGAAGAAAAAGACGAAGATTGTTGGGCGCTGCGCGCATGGGAGGGTGTTCGCGCCGCCTAAAGGCGGAACTCCGAGCGGAACTCCGCCCCCCCGGTGTTAAGAAATTTATTTATCTCCGCCTTGCCAGCCATGCTTTTGTGTGGGTTGGTCGCAGCCGTTTCTTCACCTGATGCGCACGATTCTCTCCGCACTCATCGCACTCTCGCTGACGGCTTTCGCCCACGACGAAGTCACCCCCAAGCCCAAGCTCCTCCAGGTCGGCGTGCCGCTCGAGGCCGTCTCCGGCGTGCAGGGCGATTTCACCGTGTACAAGGTGCTCGTGCCGCCGGATGTCGAGTTTCTCTCCATCAAGACCCGGGGCGGCAAAGGCGATTGCGATCTCTTTGTCCGCCAGGGCGCGCATCCCACGGATGAGCAGTTCGACTACGCCAGCCAGCAGGGCGGCTCGAATGAAACCGTGCGCGTGCAGGATCCCGACGATGGCCCTTGGTACGTGGCCTTGGACGCCTTCTCCACCTATCGCGGCGTGCAGCTTACCGCCGAGTATGAGCTCAAGCGCGGCGCCGTAGCCGTGCCCAAGCTCCTCCCGGCGCCCGGCGTGTACGCGGATAAAGTATCGATCCAGCTCAAGTGCGCCACCAAGGGCGCCATCGTCCACTACACCACGGACGACAGCGAGCCCACGATCACCTCTCCGATCTTCCTCAAGCCGCTCACTTTCATACAGGACACGCACATTCGAGTGAAGGCATTCGGGCTCGGCGGGGCGACAAGCCTCGAGCAGGAGGGCTACTACTTCATCCACGCCGAGGGCGAGGTGAATACCCTCGTCAATGCACAGCCGCGCTACCATCTCGCCGGCATGGCCGGGAAATCGCACCTGTTCAAGATCACCGTGCCCACGGGCCAGAACGCGCTGCAAATCTCCGCCGATGGCGGCACCGGCAATGCCGATCTCTACCTGAAGCGCGGCGCGGTGCCGACGACCAAGGAGTACGACCAGAAGAGCGTCTCGAAGACCAATCGCGAAGGCATCCGCATTCCCACGCCGGTGGCTGGCGATTACTACATCCTGCTGCGCGGACGCACGAATTTCTCGGGCGTCTCGATCACCGCGTCTTCCCGCCCGAGTGGTATCGATCTCATCGCATGGCAGCCTGCGCTCGATCCGTATGTGACCGTCGAGACGTTCGACCCGCAATCGTGCGAAGTGCAGGAAGGCATGATCGATGCCGGCACGCACACGCTGCTGCGTTTCAGCACCGAGACGCGCAACATCGGCGGCGACGATCTCGTGATGCCGAGCCCTGTGAACAACCCCAACTTCGAGTTCCAGCAGTGCCATGGCCACTATCACTTCAAGGGCTTTGCGCGCTACCGGCTGCTGGATGGCACCGGCAATGTCGCGGCTCTCGGCAAGAAGGTGAGCTTTTGCCTGCTGGACCTCGAGCGCTGGGACCCGACCTCCGCGCGCGAAGGGCGTTTCGATTGCCAGGACCAGGGCATCCAGTCCGGCTGGGCCGACGTGTACGACTCCGGCCTGCCCGGCCAGTGGATCGACATCACCGGAGTGCTGCCCGGCACGTACACCCTCGAGGTCACCATGAATCCTGACCACATCCTCGAGGAAGTCGATTACACGAACAACAGCGCGACGATCCAGTTCACGATCGAGTAACGCTCAACCTGAAAAGCGTTTTTGCTCAGGAAAACAGGAAGCGAGGAACAGAGGCAAAGATGGGCCGTGGCAGCAAAGGGTCGCCAACTTTTCAGTGTGTTCAGGCTCTGGCTTCCTCTCTTCCTGCTTTCCTGAGCAAACTGCAGCGGCAATCGCAGCGTTCAGGCTCAACGCGGAGGTGGAAACCGCGAACAAACGCGAATGGTGGCGCGTCTGCGATAAACATACCCTCACCGATTCGGTGAATCACTCCACCATGGTTTCGTCCCCTATTCGCGTGCATTCGCGTCCATTCGCGGTAAATCGATTCCCGATTTCAGGTTGAGACTTTCCCCGGGCCTTGTTTGAAACGCGGGGACACATGACTCGCACCCACGTCGCATCCCTGCTTCCGCCCGACAGCCACATCCTCGTCGTCGGCGAAATGATCCTGGACGAATTCATCTGGGGCAAGGTGTCGCGCATCTCGCCGGAGGCGCCCGTGCCCGTCGTGGAGGTGGTGAAGGAGAGCTACAACGCAGGCGGCGCCGCGAATGTGGCGCGCAATCTCCGCGAGTTCGTGGAGCACGTGCATCTCCTCGCGCTGGCGGGGAAGGATCGCGATGCCGATACCCTTAGGGAATTGCTGGAGGGGCAGGGCATCCGGCTCGATTGCACAGAGGTCGATCCGGAGTATCGCACCATCCGCAAGACGCGCGTGATCGCTCGCACGCAGCAGGTCGTCCGCGTCGATCGCGAGCGCCGCACAGCTTTCACCGAGGCCCAGCGCAAGGCCGTGCTGGAGCGTTACGAGCGGCTGCTGCCGGAGCTCGATGCCATCATCGTGGAGGATTACGACAAGGGCCTCATCGATCAACCGCTCGCCGACGCCATCACCTCCGCTGCGCGTGCGGCTGGCAAGATCGTCTGTGTGGACCCGAAGCCTTCGAACCCGGTGCAGTGGCATGGCGTCACCTGCATCACGCCGAACCGCGGGGAAGCCTTCCGCTGCGCGGGCCGCCCGCCGCGCGATCCCGTGGAGCCCGCGATCGCCGACACAGCTTTGCTCGAAGTCGGCGCCATCCTTCTCGAACGCTGGCAGTGCGAGTACGTGCTCATCACCCTCAGCGAACAGGGCATGATGCTCTTCCAGCGTGGCGCACAGCCGTACCACATCCCCACGCGCGCCCAGGAAGTCTTCGACGTCAGCGGCGCCGGCGATACCGCGATCGCCGTTTTCACCACTGCCCTCGCCGGCGGCGCCACTGCCATCGAGGCCGCCGAGATCGCCAACCACGCGAGCGGCATCGTCGTCGGAAAACTCGGCACCGCAGTCGTCCACCCGGACGAATTGCTCGCGAGCTTTCCGGATTGATCAATCCGAAGAAGGGAGCGGAGCGTTCAAATGAATTGCCCCAATTGGAAGCGGGATGCATGAAGAGCCACTTTCGACTCCACGCGACTTTCTAAAGAACAGCTAGCCGCACAGAAGGAACTCGTCGCTTTGCTCGCCGACCCGGCGGAGGCGGACCGCCGTTACAACGATTTGGCAGATTCGCACGGCGGCCGGATTATCAGCACGGATCTTGCCCGGTTTTTGGATGCTCGTTATCGCGACACGCCTGCTGGTAAACCGCGCGATCTGGCCCCAAGTTGGGACTACGCCTTCCGTTACTCCCAGGGCAGGTTCGAGCGTGAACTCCGCGGTCGCGTCCGGAGGAAAGTGGTTCGGTTCATGGCGGGTGGATGGGGCGCTGGCAAGACGCACGCGCTTGAACACGCGACGATGCCCGATCTCGCTTGGGACGGAACGTTGAAGGATCCAATATGGGCCCGGGGAATGATCGATCTTGCGCTCGACTACGGCTGGCGGGTGGAGATCGCCTATGTTTTTCGCGATATCGAACTGGCACTCTATGGCGCAGTCGAAAGGGCGAAGGATGAGGGCCGAAGCGTGCCGCTTCGCGAGCTCCCCAAAAACCACCGGGCTGTGCAGCTCTCGGTCTCCACGCTGCTGCGGCGCTACCGGCTCAACTTGAATGTTTCGTTCATGCTTCTACACAACACGGGCGCGAAGAGTGTCAGAGGAGCAACGCTGGTGATCCCAGAGAGGGAACTTGCTCCGAAGGGTGCTCTCCATTACACTGAAAGATATGAAGCCTACTATGCCGAAGCTGCGCGCGAAATCGAAGCGCACAACCCGCTTTAAGGCCAAAGCGGCGCCGGCAGAGGCGGCACAGGTTTCGCTCATCCGTCCTTGGGCTCGGAAGAGTGCGCTCTCTCTGGTCAATGCCTTGTCTTCACGACCGATCGCACGACTTCCCCGTCCAGTCGGCACCAGGTAAGACCGCGCTGAGGGCTGTCATCTTTTACGCACCTTTTCGTTGCGGTGTGTATATTCATCAAAGTCCGGGATAGCGAAACGACGGATGCTCGCAGCGGATGGCTGTGCGAGCCGTGTCGTCTTCGCCGCGAAAGACGGAATAGGCGATGGGGCCTGACGTGTAGCCGCCGGCAAGGAAGCGCTCCACGTGGCGCCATTGCCTCAGAAAGGGCGCCGCGAGACGAAGGCTCGCGGGTAGGGCACTGCGTGCTCGGCGCTTCTCTTCGCGGGCGAGCGGCTGGGTGCTGCGGTTTTCGCCGGTCCAGGCGAAGGTGGAGAAATACTCGTTCACCGGGAGGGCGCGGTGGCCGCGCTCGAGCGCCCGGCAGACCCACTCGCCATCGGCTACATCTTTGAGTGAAGCGTCGAACCCAAGGCCCTCGTCGAGCAGCTTGCGCCGAAAGAAGAGCGCGCACGTGAAGGCGTAGAGATGATCGGTGAGGATCATCGCACGGCGCAGCGGCGTGACCTTGCGATAGGCGAGCAGGTCCATGTTCGCATCCACGACGAGATAATTCCCCGCGACGAGATCGACCTCGGGATGTTCCTCGAAGGCGCACTGTACGCGCGCGAGCGTGCCGGGGAGGTATTGTTCGTCGCAGTTCAGGAAGGCGCATATGTCGCCGGTGGCCTTGGCGAAGCCCTTGTTGATCGCATCGTACATGCCGCGATCCGGCTCGACGAAAAGCTTCGCGGCGGAGTGGGAGCGCACCCATGTGTCGAGCTCGGGGCCGGTGCCTGCATCCTGCACGATATGCTCCACCTCCACGCCTTGCTGGTCCGCCACCGAGCGCACGCACCGCTTCAGCCAGGCGGGCTGCCGGAAGCTGGGCGTGACGATGGAGAACCTGGACACGAGGAAGCTTGGAACTGAAAAGCGCGACTACCGCTACAGTTTCAGCAGGAAAACAGGAAAACAGGAAGGACTTCGAGAAAGGGAGGGCTGCACGGAAAAGTTGGCGACTATTTTATTCCAGCCGGAGCTTTTTCCTTCGCAGCGTTTTCCTGTTTTCTTGTTTTCCTGCTTCAAAATCGGCGTTCAGCTTGGGCCGAAGCCCCGGCGATCACTCGCCGTCGGCCTTGTTCTTCTTCACCTCGAGCTTGCGGTAGAGCGTGGCCATGGAGATGCCGAGCATCTTCGCGGCCTTGTCGCGATTGCCCGCGTTGTACTTGATCGTCTCGTCGATGAAAGCGCGCTCCTGGTCGCGGACGTAATCGTCCAGCGTGCGGCCCACGGGCAGCGTGGTGGAACCCGGCGCGGCCGTCGGCGGACCGCCCGCCTGCCGGAGCACCTGCGGGGGAAGATCCTGGGGCCGAATGAGCCCGTCGTCGCAGAGGGCGCAGGCGCGCTCGATGGCGTTCTCGAGTTCGCGGACATTGCCGGGCCAGCGGTAGGCTTGCAGGGCCTCGATGGCCTTCTGCTCGATCTTCTTCGGCTCGACGCCGGTCTGCGCGGCATTCTTCTGGAGAAAGTGGCTGACGAGCAGCGGAATGTCCTCGGGGCGCTCGCGGAGCGCGGGCATCTCGATGGGGATAACGCACAGGCGGTAGTAGAGATCCTCGCGGAACTGGCCGCTCTTGATCTTCTCGCCGAGGGATTCGTTCGTGGCGGCGAGCACACGGACGTTCATCGCGACGTTCTTCGTATCGCCCACGCGGCGGAGCTGGCGCTCCTGCAGCACGCGCAGCAGCTTCGTCTGGAGCGAGAGCGCCATGGAGTTGATCTCATCGAGGAAGATCGTGCCCATCTCGGCTTCCTCGAAGAGGCCGATCTTGTCCTGCACGGCACCGGTGAAGGCGCCCTTCTTGTGTCCGAAGAGTTCGCTCTCGAGCAGGTTTTCCGGCAGCGCGGAGCAGTTGATCGCCACAAAGGGCTGATGCTGGCGGTTGGAATTGAAATGCAACGCGCGAGCCACGAGTTCCTTGCCGGTGCCGCTCTCGCCCTGGATCAGGATCGTGGAATCCGTGTCGGCCACCTTGGCGATGAGATTGTACACGTCCTGCATCTTGCCGGACGAGCCGATGATGTTTTCAAACCGGTACTTCTCCTTCACCGCGCGGCGTAGCGTCTGGATCTCGCGCCGGTCGCTCTGGTGATCGAGCGCCCGCTGGATGGTAAGCTGGAGCTCGTCCACCTTGAAGGGCTTGGTGATGTAATCGTATGCACCGAGCTTCATCGCCTCGAGGGCGCTCTCCACCTTCGCATACGCGGTGATCATGATGACCGGCGTCTGTGGCAGCACCTCGCGGCATTCGCGGAGGATGTCGAGGCCACCCACCTTGTCCATTTTCAGGTCGGTGATGACGAGTTGAGGAGCGTGCCCCACGAGGCCCTCGAGAGCTTTCTGCCCTGAATTGAAGGCGATCGTCTGGTGTCCCCGCTCGTGGCAGATTTCGGAAATGACCGAAACCATCGCGGGATCGTCGTCGATGATGAGGATTCTTGCCATGTTGGTCGGAATTGGCTGGATTCGCGTACGTGCGATAATCGCAGGACTGAGAGAATGGAAGCTCTCATTTTAAGGAAACGTCATTCGATTCTTGGAATCAAAACGCGACAGAAGTGACAGGGATGTCACCCGGCTTCAAAAGTAACACGCGGGACAGTGTGAAGGGGGGGGCACCTGCCGGGATGCGGCTCCGCCTCAAAAGGTAGGGATGCGCGTCCTCGCGCGTCCGCATCGAAGCCTGAATCTCGCTTCAACTCGACACTTCCCACTCAGAACCACCGTCTCGGACCGCATTCAAAAGCATCTTCGTGCGAATCCCATGTTTGTAAGCGTGGGGACGGCGGGAGGTCTTCGCTTCGGCAGCGGACGCGCGGGGACGCGCGTCCCTACCAGCGGCTGCTGTATGCGAAGTCTCCTTGAGAAACAGGTTTACCGCTCCAGGATTTCCTCCAGCACCTTGCCCTCCACATTCGGCAGCTTCACTCCGAGCAGTTCCGCCAGGGTCGGGGCGACGTCGAGGTTCGCCATGCGCTCAATCTTCACTCCTTTTTTGATGCCGTAGCCGTTGGCGATGAAGATGCCGTCGAGCTCGGGGTCGGTGTTCATGTAGCCGTGGGTGCCGAGGTAGGTCTTGGAATCACCGACGATTTCCGTGCCGATGTCGCTGCGGAAGGCGTAGCCCGTCTTGGGATAGAGAATGAGGTCGCCCATGCCCTGGTTTTCCGCGGGCGTAGGCATGCCGAGCGACGGGCCTTCGGAGCCGTCAAGGATGCGGTCGATGCCCTCCATGCCAGCGAGCGTCTCGCGCAGCTTGGGCAGCACTTCGGCGCGCTTGGCAGGATCGGTGACGTACGCGAAAGCCATGCCGCCTTGCGCCACCACGTACGCATCGCAAGAGGCCACGGCTTGCTTGTCGTCGAGGCGGACGAGGCCGGCGTCTTTGAGGACCACGTTCGGATAGATGAGCTTCTCGACTTTCTTGAAGCCATGATCGGTGGTGACGACGATGGTGGTGCGGTCGCTCAGGCCGGCGTCCTTCACGGCATCGAGGAGATCGCCGAGGAGACGATCCGCCAGCGCGTAGCCCGCGAAGCTGGCCGCCGAGCCGGGGCCGAAGCTGTGGTTGAGGCTGTCGGTCGTCAGCAGGTGAAAGAGCAGAAGGTTCGGCTTCTTCGTGCGGACGATATGCGTCGCGGCTTTGGTCCACTGCGCATCGCGCCACACGATGGATTTGCCCTTCGCAAAATTCCGCACGTCGTCCGCAGTGAAAGTACCCGCGTCGATGAGCTCGCGCTCGATGGCGCCGAGCTTGGGGATTTCCAGCATCTCATAGTCGATCGTGCCGGAATTGAGAATCGCCACCCAATCGACCTGCGCCGTCTTGAGACCGGCCTCGTGCGCCACGTCGTAGAGCGTCGGCACGTGCACGAGTTCCGCCTTGTCGTGCCATGGCTCGAGCTTCGGCGGCTGCCCCGGCTCGCCGCGCACGAGCAGGCCATTGAAAAGGACCCCATGCTTTCGCGGATTCACGCCGGTCACGAGCGTCGTGTGGTTGATCCACGTGATCGACGGATTCGACACCGTCATCGCACCAGCCTCCGCGCCCCCGGCAGCGAGCTTGCGCAAGTTCGGCATCACCAGCGCGGGATCGTGCCACATCCAGGCGGGAAACCCGTCGAGTGAGACAAGAATGACGGTGCGATCCCTGGCCGGAATCGGCTCTGCGAAGACAGCCGAGGATAGGACGAGGAAGAAGGCGAGAAGGAGTTTCATGCGTGAGGGCAACTGATGTGGCGAGGGGTTCTTTTTTAACGCCAAACGCCAAACTCGAAACACCAAACGCCAAACGCCAAATGGATGGGCGCTTCGCGCGCACATACGCCTGCGCGAAGCGCCCATTCCTTTGAAGTTTGATGTTTAGCGTTTGGCGTTTGGCGTTCAGCCCCGCGCAGCCGGCCTCCACTTCGGAGCAACGTCCACTACTCCCACAGACCCGCGTTTCGCTTCAGCCGTTACGCCCGCGGACGAAGCTTGTACTCGAAGCTATCTACCAGGGCGAGCCAACTTGCCTCGATGATATTGTCGCTGACGCCGACGGTGCCCCAAGTGTCGTCGCCGTCGGTGGAGACGATGAAGACGCGGGTGCGGGCGGCGGTGCCGGACTGGCCGTTGATGATGCGGACCTTGTAGTCCTCGAGCGCGATGCGGTCGATCTCGGGGAAGCGCGGGCGCAGGGCCTTGCGAAGCGCGGCGTCGAGCGCGTTCACGGGACCGTCGCCTTCGTCCACGGTGTACGATTTCTCGCCGCCGATGCGCACCTTCACGGTGGCCTCGCACTTGTCCCACTCGCCATTGCCGGCGCGGCGGAAGGAGCAGTGGTATTCGTCGAGATCGAAGAGATGGCGATGGCTGCCGAGCGTCTTGCGGATCAGCAGCTCGAACGACGCCTCCGCAGCCTCGAATTCGTAGCCCTCGGCCTCGAGACGCTTCACCTCGGCGAGGATCTTTCCGACCTCGGGTGCGCCCTTGGCGAATTTGAACCCGAGCGTCTCGGCCTTCACGATGACGTTCGATTGCCCCGACATGTCGGAGATCGTGACGATGCGCTCGTTGCCGACAGCGAGGGGATCGATGTGCTCGTAGGTGCGCGCGAGCTTCGCCACCGCGTGGACGTGCAGGCCGCCCTTGTGCGTGAAGGCGGCCATGCCGACGTACGGCGCGCGGATGTCGTGCGACACGTTCGCGAGTTCATCGACGAAGTGCGAAAGATCGCGGAGCTGCGTGAGATCGAGGCCGAGATCGATGCCCATCTTGAGCTGCAGATTCGGCATCACGGTGGTGAGGTTGCAGTTTCCCACGCGCTCGCCGTAGCCATTGATCGTGCCCTGCACCTGCACGGCCCCGGAGCGGACGGCCGCGAGCGCATTGGCAACGCCGACACCGCCGTCATTGTGCGTGTGAATGCCCACCGGGCGGCCAAGTTCAGCCACGGCCTTTGCGGTCACTTCGGCCACAAACTCTGGGAGTGCGCCGCCATTCGTCTCGCAAAGCACGATGAGGTCGGCGCCCGCATCGCGAGCGGCCTTGATGGTCTTGAGCGAGTACTCGGGGTCCTCGCGGAAGCTGTCGAAGAAATGCTCCGCATCGTAGAGCACCTCGCGCCCGTGCTTCTTCAGGTAGGCGACGGTGTCGGCGATCATCGCGAGGTTTTCCTCGAGCGAGACCTGGAAAACCTCGGTGACATGGAGCGGCCACGTCTTGCCCACGATGGTGACGACGGGCGTCTGCGCATCGAGGAGCATCTGCACTTGCGGATCGTCCTCCACCTTCATGCGGCCACGGCGCGTCATGCCGAAGGCGGCAATCTTCGCGTTTTTCCACGTGCGCTTCGCGGCCTCGGTGAAGAATTCGGCATCCTTGGGATTCGAGCCGGGCCAGCCGCCCTCGATGTAGTGCACGCCAAATGCATCGAGGCGCTCGGCCACACGAATCTTATCGAGCACCGAGAACGAAATGCCCGTCCCCTGCGTTCCGTCGCGGAGGGTGGTGTCGTAGATGGTGACTCGTGGCGTGCTCATTATAGAAAAAGGGCTGGATGCTTAGACCGGATTGGGCGGGCGGGCAAGGTGCGTCGCTTTCGACCCCATCCAGCAGACACTTGACCCTTGATCCAGGCGCGCGCATGCTCGTGCGATCTGAGTCAACATGAACAGCACCCCACGCCAGCAAATGCGGAGAGTCCGCGAAGCCTTGGCAAAGAAGCCTCAACCTTCCTTGCAGAGCGTGCGTGCACAGATTCAGGGCATGAACGCAGCGCGGAAGAAACTCTCCGAGTCTGGGGTCGCGAAAGTGGCAACGTTTTAGGGGCGGACTTTTTCAGCAGGCTGGAGGTGGTTTCCACCAGCACCTCAGAGGCGGAAGTATTCTACAACCCAGCAGACAACCGCGCATGGAAACGCACATGGCCGGGAACATTCGGGTTCGCACCAAAGCGGATGAAAAACAAGTGGGTCGGCCAACCCGCCAGCGTGTCTGATTTGCTGGCTCGCATCGACCTTCAAAACGATACGTTTGCGGATGATATTCGCGTAGAGGGAATATTTGAATCGACTGGTCCTTCCATGGTCATCGGGCAAAAACCGGACTCGGTTTCGCTAGTATTCTCCCAGCCATGGATCGAGGCAGCCGATGCATCCAACCCATATCCATCCGAAGAGGAGATTTCCAGCCTGATGAAGTCCCTCGGTTTTTCGGAGCTTCCATCGTCATTTTACGGCTGGAAACACGAAGACGGAACGATCGTTTTGGATGCGAAACCGGACAATTTCATTAGGTCCGAAAGCGGGATTATACCGATTGACCTCCAAATCACTCGTTCCTAGCAGGTGGCGTCAGCGCGGGCTCGACAACCCGCGCGCGGCACGAAGACTCCGCGCATGGCTTTTCTCGACGTCCACGCCTTCTCCGATGCGCTCGGCGCGCAGGTGAATTTCTATGTCCTGCTGCCGCAGAAGACGCAGCGGCAGATCGGCACGGAGAGCGTGGCCAACGAAGGGCCGCATCCTACGCTGTGGCTGCTCCATGGACTGAGCGACGATCACACCATCTGGTTGAGGCGCACCGCCATCGAGCGCTACGCGGCGGAGCGGAATCTCGCGGTGGTGATGCCCGCAGCCGGGCGGAGCTTTTACCAGGATACCGCCAGCGGCGCGAAATACTGGACCTTTCTCACCGAGGAGCTGCCGGCGCTTTGCCGCGCGTGGTTTCCGCTGTCCTCGAAGCGGGAGGAGAATTTTGCGGCGGGGCTCTCGATGGGCGGATACGGCGCGCTGCGGATGGGATTGTGCCACCCCGAGCGCTATGGGGCGGTGGCCAGCCTGAGTGGTGCGCTGGATATCGGCGGGCGGCTGAAGGACGCGGAAAAGGTGGGCGGGCGGATGTCGAAAGAAGAGCTGCTCGGCATCTTCGGCGGGAAGCTGAACATCGACGGCACGGACGCGGATCTCTTCGCGCTCGCGAAGACCGCGGAGGCGGATAAAACGGCGCCGAGGCTTTTCCTGTGCTGCGGCACGGAGGATTCGCTGCTGGAAGACAACCGCCTGTTTCACACGCATCTCGAAACGCTCGGCATCGAGCACACCTACGAAGAGAGTGCCGGAGCGCACGAGTGGAGCTATTGGGATGAGCAGATCCAACGCGTCCTCTCCTGGCTGTACGCATGAAAACCGCACTCCTTCTCCTCGGACTCCTCCCCATCGCCGCCGCTCACGCGGACGAAACGCTCCTGCGTGAATTTCCACTCGAAGCTGCCCGCGTCCTCGCATGGCGGGTAAACGAAGGCGGCGTGAAGGTGGCGGAGGTGAAGGTGGCGGAGGTGAAGGCTGAGGGACAGTCGATCCGCTGGCTCGATGCCACTGGAAAGGTGGTGCGCGAAAAGACGTTCACCATTCCCGAGGGCAAGGACGGTGCGGCGGCGTGCCGCGAGATATTCAAGCAACTCGCCGGCGACGACTGGAGGCCGCTCTCGATGCCTCCCGACAATGCGCCGAGCGCCTTTTGGCAAGGGGCGGAACTCGCAGGCGGCTCGCGCTACGAGGCGCTCTCCGCGGCGGCGAAACTGCTCGCCGAGAAAAAGGTCGCGAAGCCCGCGGACGCGGCGCGTCTGGCCGGCACGCTGGCGCACGGCGCGCTGCCTTCGCTCGCGGCATCCACCCCGCTCGACTCGGCTCTCGTGGCACGCGCCGCCGCGTGGCTGTGCGTCTCCGAGGGCATGGCCCGCGAACCGCTCGGCGCGCCTTGGGTGCCCGTGCTTTTCCTCGGCGGACGCGAGGAGGATGCGCGGCTGCTCTCGGCTTCCCTGCCGAAGAAGCCCGCCAATAAACGATCCGCGGGCGATCGCTTCTGGCAGCTCGTGCTCGGCAAGCCTTCGGCGAAGGATTGCTTCCTCTTCGCGGCACGCTCGGAAAACAAGAGCTTCGCCGCACCGGCCCTCGCGCTGCCCCTGGCTGGCGATGCGGCGTGGTCGCAGGCGGCGCTCACCCTGGCTCCTCAAATCCTCGGCCCAGATTTCGCCACGCGCTATCTCGACTACGGGAGCACTGTGGGTGGCGAGTGGGCTGCAAAAACCGCGGCGGCCAGCCAGGAGGCGTGGTCACGCGCCGTGAAGGGCCTGCCAACTCTCCCCGGCGACATGTCCGCGGATGCCGCGCTCGCAGCGAAGAGCGCCGACGCCGCGCGCGGCCCGGCGATTCCCGTGGCGATTGCAACCGTTCGCGACCTCGTGCGCCACCACTTCGAAACGCCGGTTCGCCGCGTGCGCGAGGACGGGGAGAAGGCGGCCGACATCGATGCCGTCGTGCAGCTCGCGCTCGAGGAGCGCAAGAAGCCCAGCGAAGATGCGCCGGCCCCCACGATCGATCTCACGAAGTTCAAGACGGCCGACGAATTCTGGGCCGGCATCGAGCCGCTGCGCACGGACTTCAAGCCGCAGGGAAGCTCGCCGGAGGACCAGATGCGGATCTTCCGCTCGTGGATGACTCAACGCGCCGCCGCACTCGCGGCCTTCGCGAAGATCTACCCCGACGATCCGCGGCGGCCGGAAGCGCGCGTGCTGCTGGCAGAGGCACAGATGCAGGGCATGAACGCAAGCGGCGCGCAGCCACCCACGAGCGAGGAGATGGACGAGATCATCCGCACGCCGGGCGTGAGCCAGGATGTGCAGGGCGAGGCCTCGTTCGTGCGCATCCTGCTCGAAGCGCAGAAGCTGAATTTTCTCGAGCGGCACGAATTTCCCGCGTTCCAAAAGCTGCTCACGGAATTCATCGATACCTACCCGAAGCACCGCCAGATCGGCCAGGTGGTGCAGATGCAGTTCGAGCTCCTGCAGTCCATCGAGACTCCCGCCGCGGACACGATCCTGAAAAAACTGGCCGCTAATCCCGAGCAGCAGATTGCCGCGCCCGCGAAGGCGATCCTGGCGGAGCGGGAGCAATTCATCGAGCTGAAGAAAAAGCCGATCGACTTGAAGTTCACGGCCTCGGACGGGAGCGCGGTCGATCTCGCGGAGCTGCGCGGCAAGGTGGTGCTCATCGACTTTTGGGCGAGCTGGTGCGGGCCATGCATGGCGGAGGCGCCGCACGTGGTGGAGGCCTATCGCAAGCTCCACGAGCGGGGTTTTGAAATCCTCGGGATTAACCTGGACGACAATCGCAAGGCCATGGAGGGGGCGATGGAAAAGACGGGCATGACGTGGAAGCAGCACCACGACGGCAAAGGCTGGAAAAACGAGATCGCTCAGCGCTTCGGCATCCACTCCATCCCGGCGGCGTGGCTCTTCGACAAGCAGGGTAAGCTGCGCGAGGTGGGTTTGCGGGGGGAGGAACTCCAGAATGGCATCGAGCGCCTACTGAAGGAACCCTAAGAAATGGAGGCTATTTCCATCGGTGGATTTTCTGTTATGAGCAGGGTTCAATGACTCGAGAATTGTTCGCGGGCCGATACGAAATGCTGCACGAAGCGCCTCCCGGCGCGGCTGGCCGCTTGTTCGAAGCCCGCGATACACAGACGGGCGGCATCGTGGCGGTGAAGGTCTTTCACCGGCAGCTCGATCCCGGCGCACCGGAGCGCGACGACCTGGAGAATCTTTTCGCCGGGGCCCACTCCTGCACGCACCCCAAGCTGGTGCGCTACTTCGCGCTGGCACTCGACGACGGCTATCTCGTGCGGGAATGGGTGCATGGATTTTCCTTCGTGGACCTCCTGCGCCGCAGGCGCGAACTGCCCGCGCTGGAGCTCGTCGTGCTGCTCGATGGCCTCGCGGGCGCGATCGACGAGGCGGTGGCGGCTGGCGTGGGACCGACTGGCGAACTTCTCTCCCGTACCTACGTGGCGTGGGACCGCAGCCTTTCGTTCGAAAACCTCGTGCGCCTGCGGGCGGAGGCCGTGACCACGTGGGGCAATTTCAACCTGAAGCTGAACCCGCTCAGTCTGCGCAACGTCCTCGCCGACGGCACCGAGACGCAGCAGACCATCGTCGGCGGCGGCGCGCTGCTCGGGCCGATCCTCTCGCCGCCAGTGGCGTTCGCGGAGTTCATCTACGACCTGCTCGGCGCGCCACGGCGCAGCGGATTCAAGCGGCGCTACGTGCCGCTCGGCGCCTTGAACGAAGCGGGCAACGGCGTGCTGCGGCGCATCATCGAGGGTCACATGCAGCCCAAGAGCTGCACGGAGGTTTGGACCGATCTCCTGCGCGAGGCCGACCTGCACGCGCCAGCACCGAGGCAGCCGATCGCTCCCCCGAAGATGCCCGTGCCGGCGCCGCCTCGCTCCGCGCCGAGGGGCATGCCGCCCCCTCCGCCGCCGAAGCGCTCGCTGACCATCCCCGATGCCCTTCTCGGCGCTGTGCAGCCGGGGACCATCCTGCGCCTTACGCCGCGCGACGTGACATTTCCGCCGGTACACGTCATCGCCCGGCCTGCGTTTCGCGTCGGGCGCTCGCTGTACCATGCGGACTTCATCGCACGCGTGCTGCCCGAGACTCCGGAGAACGAAAAGATCACGAAGGAAATCGGGCGCGTACACACCATCTTCGAGTGCCGCCAGAACCGCCTCCTCGTCCGCGACGGAAATGGCGAGCAGCCGAGCGTGAACGGCTCGACCTTGAACGGCAGTCCCCTTTCGCACGAGCAGCCCACGCCGCTTGAGCGTGCCAGCGTGCTGGGGCTGTATCGGAACTACCAACTCGACGTTACTCCGCTCCTCGGCGCGTACGATCGCGGCATCGAGATCGTGAACGAAGCGGAATGGCCCGGCCCGAACGAGCCGGCCCCGGGCATCAGCGGCGGCGTCGTCTTCATGCCCAAGGCCGGGCAGCAGCCGCTTCGCAAGGCGGTGTGGATTTTCACCCGGCTGGATTTCGCGCTGTCCGCGCGAGGCGACGTAGCCTGGTGCGAGGCCGGCACCGCGGGCAGCCAGGCCACGATCCTGTACTATCGCGGCGTCTTCTGGATCGGAAACTTCGCGGTGGCCGCGGGAGAGATGTCCATCGGCGAGGTCGAACTCCCGGCTGGATCGATCGCTCCGCTCATCGCGGGCCAGGCGCTCCGGCTGGGAGCTGGAAATTACATCGTGGAGGTGCAGTAGTTCCCCCGGCTGGTTCGCGGTTTGCTCCCATTTTTTTGGAAATCCCCATGCTCACGTCTTCCCGTCGCCAACTCGAAGCTGTCATCCGCGATTCCGAGGGCCGCACCGTGGCGCGATGCCTCGTGCGCCGCGGCCGGTACATTATCGGCCAGGACAAGAAGAATGAAATCCGTGTCGATGAAGTCTCGGTGTCTTCGCGGCATGCGCGCCTGACGGTGGTGAACGACGACGAGATCTTCATCGAGGACATGGAGAGCGCGAACGGCACACTGGTGGAAGGCAAGCCGGCGGCGGGGCTCACGCGCATTCCGCCGGATGGGCACGTGCAAATCGGTCTGTGCACGCTGGCTTTCGAGCGGGGCGGCATGCCGGCATCGGTCTTCAAGCATCTGCCGGAGGGCTTCCTCCAGAACATGCGCTACCAGTTCGGCGAGGCCGTGGTGGAGGGGCGCACGAGCACGATCTTCACCGCGCTCGATACCACGCTCGGGCGCGACGTGGCGGTGAAGGTGATGAAGCCCGAGAGCCAGACGCGGGCCGAACTCGTGCTGCGGTTTGTGCGCGAGGCACAGATCACCAGCCAGCTCCAGCACTCGGGCATCCTCACCGTGTACGAGCTGGGCATGAACGACCAGAAGCAGCTCTACTATACGACGCGATTCGTGGAGGGCGACCAACTGGCGACCGTGCTCGACTCCATGTCCACCGATCCCACGGCGCTCGTGCGGAACAATCTGCCCACCATGCTCACTGCGTGGCAGAAGGCCGCCGATGCGGTGGCGTACGCCAATGCGCGCGGAGTCGTCCACACCGGGCTGCGCCCGGAGACCATCACGGTCGGTTCCTTTGGCGAAGTGGTGGTCATCAGTTGGTGCTTCGCGCGCGTGATGGACCAGGTGGTTTCGCAGCTTCCCTTTCACCGTCCCGTCACCGCGGTGCCCGTGGATGCCACGCCGCAGCTCTCGCCCTACACGGCGCCCGAGGTCGCCGAGGCCGCCTGGGCGGATGTCTCCGAGCGCACCGACGTGTATTCGCTTGGGGCGATCCTCTACCGCATCATCACCCTGCATCGGCCGATCGTCGCGAACGACGAGGCGACGCTTTTCGAGGCGATCGTGAACGGGACCATTCGCCCCCCGGCGGCGTTCTCCAGCGAGCCGCATCCGCACTGCCCCGGCGGAAAGTTTCCCGGCCCTCTGCTCGCCGTGGTGATGAAGGCGCTCAGCCGCAATCCCGCCGACCGGTTTGCCAACGTACAGCAGCTCCAGGCCGAAGTAGCCGCGTGGCAGCAGGGCCTCGCGCACTGAATCTCCTTCCTTCATCCCAAGGCTCATGGACCTCTCCACGTACATCTCCAGTTCCTCCCGCACCGTCGATCGCGCACTCGACAAATTCCTCCCAACGGCCAGCGCGCGCCCGGCCACGATCCACAAAGCCATGCGCTACTCGCTCTTCGCGGGTGGCAAGCGCATGCGGCCCGTGCTCGTGCTCGCCGCGGCGGAGGCATGCGGCGGAGCGGTCGCCGATGCGCTGCCGGCGGCGGCGGCGGTGGAGTGCATTCATACGTACTCCCTCGTTCACGACGATCTCCCGTGCATGGACGACGACGATCTGCGCCGCGGGCGCCCCACGAATCACAAGGTCTTCGGCGACGGCATCGCCGTGCTGGCTGGCGACGCCCTGCTGACGATCGCGTTTGAAATCCTCGCGCAGACCAAGGGCACGCGGCACTACCCCGTGGCTGCGCAGATTCGCGAGCTGGCGTCGGCTTCAGGCAGCCAGTGGCTCATCGGCGGGCAGGTGGCCGATCTCGAGGGCGAAGGCCGCCAGCTCAACGGCACGGAGCTTCGCTACATCCACCGTTGCAAGACGGCGGCGCTGCTGACCTCGTCCATCCGCCTCGGCGCCATGAGCGCCAACGCCGCCCCCACGAAGTTGGAAGCACTCACGGAATTTGGACAAGCGCTCGGCCTCGCCTTCCAGGTCATCGACGACATCCTCGACGTGACACAGACGACCGAGAAGCTCGGCAAGACCGCGGGCAAGGACGTGAAGGCGATCAAGGCCACCTTCCCCGCCATCTACGGCCTGGAGAAATCCCGCGCCGAAGCGAAGAAACTCACCGCGAAGGCGATGGGAGCGCTTGAGACCTTTGGGAAGAAAGGCGCGCGGCTGAGGGAGATCGCGGAGTACCTCCTGGCGCGGGAGTATTGAGGGTGGGAGCCTGCGGCCTCATCATCCTCATCCTCATCTTCATCATCCGAAGTTCACGGGGATGATGAAGATGAAGATGAAGATGAGGATGAGGATGAAGACGAAGATGCCCCCTCACCCCACCTCCACCACCACCGCCGTCACATTATCCCGCGCCGCCCTCTCCAGCGCCGTCCCGATGAACGCCCCGGCGATCGACTCCACCGCGATGGGCGACCCGAGGACGTCCTGCACGGTGGCGTCGTAGATTTCGTCGATGAGGCCGTCGCTGCAGAGGAGGAAGCGGTCGCCGGGCTCGAACTTCACGGAGCCGACCTGCGGCTCCACGAATTGATTGCCGGCACCGAGCGCTTTTTGCAGGGCGTTGCGGCGCGGATGGCTCTTGGCTTCGCGCTCACTGAGTTTGCCCTGGCGGCGGAGCCATCCGACGTGCGTGTCGTCGTGGGTGAGCTGGACCATGGTGCTGCCGGGCATGCCGGGGAGGTAGTAGATGCGGCTGTCGCCCACGTGGGCAAAGAGCAGCCGGCCCGGCGTGAACCACCCGAGGCTGAGCGTGGCGCCCATGCCGGAGCACTCCGCGTAGCTGCGCCCGAGAAGGAGCAGTTCCTTGTGAATCTGGTCGAAGAGTTCCATCAGCACGTCCGCGGCGCCGGCATCGAGCCCGTGGGCTGAGACTTTGTACGCATTCGGGAGGAGCTTGGTGATCTTCTGCACGGCAATGCGGCTGGCAAACTCGCCCGCGTGCGCGCCGCCCATGCCGTCGCTCACCGCGAAGACGAAGTCGTTGTGCGCCGTGGATGCCGCCCCCACCTTGCCGAGGTAGCGCAGTTCCTTGGCGTCGAACTGCAGGGCGAGGAAGGAGTCTTCGTTGTTCTTGCGGACTTTGCCCGGGTGCGTCTGGCCGGACCACTTGAGGATCTGCGTGTCGGAAGGGGGGCGGGGGTCAGGGTGCATTCTTGGGGGAATCGGAGAGGATCGTGGCGAATTCGAAGTCGATGAGGCAGAAGCGTCCATCGGACTGCCGGTAGGTGACGTTTCGCACCTCGGGATCGTCGTGGCGCACGCCGTAGGCCTCCAGCTCGGCGAAAAGTTCCTTCGTCCGCTCGAGGTCGAGATGCTCCACCCGCTGGCCGCAACTGGACGTGACCATCTTGAGCTGCTCGGGATGCGACTCCAGCAGTCGCGGCACGAAGGGACACCCGCGCTCCTCGAGGTACTCGAGTATTTTCACCTCGTTGGCGAAACGCTCCTCGGCCTTCGGCCCCCGGAAGATCTTGTGGACCCTGCCATCGTAACCGATTCGAACCGAGGCCCGGAGGGTGTCCTTGACTTCATGCATGGGTGGGAAAATGGCGAGGAGACCCGGTGCGGCAACTACCGAGGGTTTGAAAAAGGCAGTAAATCGGCTCGACGGCTGGCACCGCCAGTGCTTTCCCTGCGCGCCGCGCCGACCCCTTGCGGTATTCAGGGTGAAAACCCATACAACGAGCGGTCAATTCGGCACACACTGCTCAAAAACAGACACACAAACCACACACCATCACAAATGGCCAAGTATAAACTCGAATACATCTGGCTCGACGGCTACGAGCCCGTCGCCAACCTCCGCGGCAAGACCCAAGTCAAGGACTTCGATTCGTTCCCGACGCTCGAGGAGCTCCCGCTGTGGGGCTTCGACGGCTCGTCCACCCGCCAGGCCGAAGGCCATAGCTCGGACTGCGTGCTCAAGCCCGTCGCCGTTTATCCCGATCCCACGAAGACCAATGCGGCGCTCGTGATGTGCGAAGTCCTCCTTCCGGACGGCAAGCCGCACCCGAGCAACGCTCGTGCGACGATCGTCGATGACCCCGGCACCTGGTTCGGCTTCGAGCAGGAGTACTTCCTCTACCAGGACGGCGCTCCGATCGGCTTCCCCTCGGGTGGTGGCTTCCCGCCGCCGCAGGGTGAGTACTACACGGGCGTGGGCTACAAGAACGTGGGCGACGTCGCCCGCGAGATCGTGGATACGCACCTCGAGCTGTGCCTCGCGGCCGGCATCAACCACGAAGGCATCAACGCCGAGGTGGCGAAGGGCCAGTGGGAATTCCAGATCTTCGGCAAGGGGTCCAAGACCGCTGCCGACCAGGTGTGGATGGCCCGCTACCTCCTCCTCCGCCTCTGCGAGAAGTACGGCGTGGACGTGAACTGGCACTGCAAGCCCCTCGGCAAGGACGTCGATTGGAACGGCTCCGGCATGCACACGAACTTCTCCACCGAGTACATGCGTACCGTCGGCGGCAAGGAGTACTTCGAGGCGCTCATGGCTGCCTTCGACAAGTACAAGAACGAGCACATCGCCGTGTACGGCCCGGACAATCACCTCCGCCTCACGGGTCTCCACGAGACGCAGTCGATCGACAAGTTCAACTACGGCATCGCCAACCGCGGCGCCTCGGTCCGCGTCCCGCACAGCTTCGTGAACAACGGCTACAAGGGCTACCTCGAAGACCGTCGTCCGAACTCGCAGGGCGATCCCTACAAGATCGCGAGCCGCGTGCTCCAGACGATCGCCACCGTTCCCACGAAGTAATTTCACTTCGAGAACGGCGGACCCGATCCGCTCCTCAATTCAAGACGCCGCCTGGGAAACCGGGCGGCGTTTCTCTTTGAACACATCAAACAAATATATGGCCGCCCTCCGTCATTCCCCTGCTCTTTTCCTTTCTCTTTTCCGCGGAACAAGCGGATACCGCTCTAGTGAATCGTGGCCGGGATCTCGTCGTCGGGAATGATCTCCGGCGGCAAAACGGGGAGGGTGATCTCGATGTTCGTGCCGATGCCGGCGCGGCTGCGGATGTTGATGGTGCCTTCGTGGGAATCGACGACGCTTTTCACGATGGCGAGGCCGAGGCCGGTGCCGCCGGCTTTTCCGTGCGTGATGAAGGGCTCGAAGATGCGCGGCAGGATGTGCTCGGGGATGCCGCCGCCCGTGTCGCCCACGAGGAAGATGGCGCGGCCTTCCTGCTGTCGCAGCGAGAGCCGCAGCACGCCGCCGCCGGGCATGGCCTCGATGGCGTTCTTGATGAGGTTCAGCAACACGCGGACGAAGCGCCCGAGATCGACACGGATGTCGTCGCAGAAATGGATATCGCGCGCCACGTGCACATTTTGCGGCACCGCGCGGGGAAGGTAGGCGTCGAGCTCATCGATGACCGCGCGCGGGGGGCGGCGGCAGAAGTCGAGGCTGCTCTTGCCGCGGGCGAAATCGAGGATCTCCTGCACCATGTTGAAGAGGTTGCCCGTGGCCTTCTCCATCATGTTCACGAGCGAATGAATCGCCGGGTCGCTCGATTTCATCGAGATGAGCTGCGCGCAGCTCTGGAGCACCTGGAGGGGATTGCGCAGGTCGTGGATGATGCGGTTGGCCATCGAGCCCACGAGGGCGAGGCGCTCGGCGCGCATGAGCTCATCAATGAAATGCGCATTCAGACCGCGCAGCCGCCCGACGACGGCGCGCAGGAAGTTCGTGGGCAAAGTCTCTGGGGCCGCGGTGAGGATTTGCGCGAAGGCATCGGCATCGATGCGGCCGAGCGTGGCCTTCTCCGTGACGCTCGCCTGCGCGGAACGAGGGTGGCCATCGATGAGCGCCATCTCGCCGAAGAAGTCGTCCTTGTTGATGTAGCCGAGGGTCTCCTGCTGGCCGCCGCGGCCCGTCTTGGAGATGCACACGGTGCCATCGAGCACGAGGTACAGGCAGTCGCCCGGCTCGCCCTCGCGGAAGATGATGTCGCCGGGCGCGTACTCGATGCGCTCCACGGCGGCGCCGCACGAGCCGATCGCGTCGGAGGATACCCCGGCGAAGAGGCGGTTCGTGCTGAGTTGTTGGAAATCGGGTGCTGTGGTCACTCCTTCATTCCGGCGAGGAACGTATCGATGTCTTCGAGCAGGCGTCGGCGTTCGGATGCTTCCTCACCGGAGGCTTTGGTATGTTCGAGAATTCGGCGGGCGCGCGCTAGGGATTTCGTCGCCTCATCCTTCGATTCGTACTGCCGCTGGAGCGCGGCGAGGCGGAAGGAGAGCCGGGCCACCTCGATGCGGATGGAGGCACTGCGCTCCTTCTGCAAATAGTTCTCCCCTGCTTCCGCCGCCTCGGCGAGCGCGAGGATGCCCGCATCGCGCTTGTCGCCAGCGATGTACGTGTCGCCGAGTTCGCGAAGCTTGCGCCAGCGATCCAGCGCGGCATCGCCCGAGACGGTGCCGGCCACGGAGTTGAGCTCGGACTTGGGCTTGGGCGGCGGCGCGATGGAGGTGACCGGACCGGAGACATCGCTCCCAGCAGGGAAGGCCGGCGACGAAGCCGAAGGCGCAGCAGGTGCGGTGACTGGCGCGCTGGCCACGGCTGCGGGCGGTGGCTCGGGCGTGGGAACTGGCTTGGACGCGACGGGCTCGGGCGCGGCAACGATGTCCGCGGGTTTCAGAGGCTCGCCGACAGCGGCTGGCGGCTCGCTCGCGGGAGTCGCCGCTGCCACGGGCGATGTCGAGGCGTCGGACGGCGACGGCGGTGGTGGACGCATCCAAAACCAAAGCGCGCCCGCAAGAACGAGCACCGAACCCAGCGCGGCGATGGCGAGGCCGGAGATGCCCTTTTTGGCCGCAGGTACGGCCACCGGCACCGCTGCGACAGGCGCCATCGGCGGGAGCGAGGGCGTCGGTACCTTGGTAACGGGCTGCCGCACCGCGGGAGCAGGCGGGCCGGGAACGACGGCAGGAGTCGATGCCGGGGCGGCGGGCGAGGAAGGCTTCGGCGCCGGTCCGCCGGCGGGTACGCGATCCGTGCGGCCAAAATCCATCAGCAGGCTCATGAGCGCGCCACGCGCGTCGTCGAGCGAGAGCCGGCCGGGGCGCGCATCGATGATGAGCGGTTCGCCCTGCTCGGCGCGGAATTGGCCGTCTTCACCCAGCCGCCAGCGAATCCACGGAGGCAGCCATGTGTCGCCGCCCTTGCCGGTGGAGGAGTTGCTGCCCTCGTCGAGTTCCCGCTCCACGACGAGCACGACGATGCGCTCCTCGCCGCCTTCGCCGCCCGTGCGCTTGAAGGCGCGGATCTGCTGTTCCACCGACTCCGCATCCGCCGAGGCCGGGGAGCAGACGACGATGAGGTAGCGCGCCTTTTGAACCGCCTCCGCGTAGAGAGCGAGCTTCGCGGGGTCCTCGGGGTCGGGGAAGATGGTGATGGACGCGGGAAGCGGAAATCCATGGCGCGTGGGGCGTCCCACCATGGCCTCAGGCACGAGAATGCCATCGAGCTGCCGGTGAATCCAACTGCACCAAATCGTCTCCTCCGGGGCATAGAGAACGACCGCCCAAGGATCTTCGAGCTGGGGTTGTGCGGTGGCGTCAGTGGACACGGATGAGCGGGATGAAAGCGGGTCGAATGTGGATTGGCGACCATGAAAAGCAGGGGCGGTGCCTCGTGAGGTCATTGATCCTGCTCTTTCTTTACCCATTCCCCTGCAAAAGCTGTCATCCCGACCGGAGCGACGAAGGAGCGCAGTGGAGGGATCCGGAGCCATCGGATACGACTTACGCAAATATCAGCCCCTCCAACGTGGCGTGTTTCACGGGCACTCTCTACCTCAATGCGCAGAGGTGGAGAGCGCCATAAAACGGGAAAGTCGCCGGAGCCAATGCAGCGTGCGTCAGGCTTCGATGGGAATCGCTAGAGAATCCACGGGGCCCCTCCACTACGCGCCGCCCACTGGCCCACCGGCGCTCCGGTCGGGGTGACTGGCGTTTTGGGGGTTCTTCCTACTACCGAGGCGGCCGGTTACTTCGTGGAGGCGGTTTTCTGCGGGGGGCGCCACTTGGTGTCGAAGTCGGCGCGGATGCGGGTGGCGTCGGACTTGGCTTTCTCGAGATCCTTGGCGAAGGCTGCGGCGTCGGCTTCGGCTTTGACCTTGGCCTGCTTGGCGGCCTGCACGAGGGCGGGCGCTTTTTGGCGGAGGTCGGCAAGTTGTTTGACGTCCTCGGCTTGGGACTTCTTGAGGCTGGCGAGGGCTTTCTCGGCGGGGGCGACTTTGTCGGCCGCGTGGCGGGCGTCGAGTTCGGCTTTCTTCACGGCCTCGCGGGCGGCGACGAGCTCGGGAGCGGGGCCGGCGGGCTTGGGCTTCGCGGTGTCGAGCTTGGCCTTGGACGCGGCGATGGCTTCCTCGGCCTTGGCGATATCGGGCTTGAGAGCCTGAACGAGGGCGTCGGCTTTTTTGTAATCCTCGGATTCCGCGGCGAATTTCGCACGCTCGGCGCGGCGTTTTTCGATCTCGGTGTTGAGGTCGGCGACTTTCTTCGTGGCGGCGGCGATCTCGGCCTCGATGGCCTTGGGATCGACGACGGGCGCTTTTTCCTTCTCGGCCACGAGTGCCTGGGCATCGGCGAGCGCCTTGGCGGAGGAATCGCGGGCAGCCACGGTGGCGGCGAGCGCGTCTTCGGCCTGCTTGAGCGTGGTGGGGGCGGCGGCCACGGATTTATCGAGCGAGGCGATCTGGTCGCGGATCATGTCCGACTGCTTGAGCGCATCCTTGGCGGTGGCGACGAGGTCCTCGTGCTTCTCGGTCATCTCTGCGAGGGTGGTTTCGGCCCGGTGCACATCCATGTAAGCGGAGGCGCGCTCGAGGCGCTGGGCCTCGGCCTGCGCGGCGGCGAGCGTGGCGGTGCAGGCATCGAGCGAAGCGCGTGCATTGGCAACGGCGGTGCGCACCGTGTTCGGAGCCGGTGCGGGTGCAGGCGCAGCGGGGGCAGGCTGCGAACTCGCCGCGGCAAGTGCGGCCTCGGCCTCGGCGATCTGGGGCTTGAGGGCCTGTACTTTTTCGTTGGCGCGATCGTACTCCGGCGTGCCCTCGGTGAACTTCGCCCGCTCGGCGCGGCGCGCCTCGATGCCGGCGGTCAGCTCATCGAGCTTCTTTTGCAACAGGGTGAGCTTGCCGTGATCGGCGGAAGGCGCGGGCGGCGCGGGTGCGACCGGCTGGATCGGCGCGCTCAGGTCGGCCTGCCGTTTCGTGGCCTCGGCGGCGATCTTTTCCTGCGCGGCGATGGTCTTCGGCAATTCGGCCTTCGCCTTCGTCCACTCGGCCTCGGCGGCGGCCACGCGTGCCTTGCCCTCTTCGTAAGCTTTTGCGGCCTGCTCGACGGCGGCCTTCTTGACCGCGGCGTCCTGCTCGGCGGAGGCCTCGGCAGTCTGGCGCGCGGCCTTGAGCTTCTCGGCCTCGGCTTTCGCGTCGGCGGTCTTTTTCTCCGCGGCAGCCGTGCCGCTCTTTGCGGATTCGATGGCTGCCTGTGCGTCGGCCTTGGCTTTGTCGGCATTGGCGATCTCCTGCTTGAGGCTGCCCTCAGCCGCGGCAAGCGCCTGCTGAAGCCCTGGGAGCGCGGCCTGCGCATCGGCGAGCTTTTTCCTGGCGCCGCCGAGTTGATCGGCCAGCGGCGGGAGATTCGCGGTGAGCTCCGCCAGCGGTTTGCCATCGAGGCCGAATGCGCGGATGCGGCCGGTCCAATCGGCGGCGACGATGCGCTCGGTATTGAGCTCGGCTCGCAGGGCGATGTCGGCGAAAGCTTCGCTGGTGAAAAGCACCTTGCCTTGGGAGTCCCACACCTTCGCGGTCTTGTCGCGACCGCACGAGACGAGCCGGCCATCGGGCGTGAAGTCGATCCACTCGACGCCGCCATTGTGCGCGGTCCAGCTCTTCGCTTCGCTGCCCTCCTTCACGTTCCAGAGGATGATCTTGCCATCCGCGCCCGCGCTGGCGAGCACGCCGGGCATGAAGGCGAGCGCGGTGACGGCGGACTTGTGACCGGCGAGCGCCTGGTACTCCTTGCCGGTGGCGCCTTCCCACACCATGACGCCGCCATTGCGATCGGCGCTGGCGAGGTATTTGCCATCTGGCGAAAACGCGACGGCAGTGACCCAATCGGTATGCTTCTTGAGCTTCTGCTCGAGCTTGCCGTCCTTGGTGTTGTAAATCTTGAGGATCTTCCCCGGGCCGCCGAGCGCGACGTGACCGTGGTCCGGGCTGATGTCCGCGGCGAGGACCTGGTCCACTTCGTCGCCGACGACTCCCACGCGTTTGCCGTCCGCGATGTTCCAGAGGACGACGCGTCCGCTCTTGCCGCCGAAGCCGCCGCCAGCGAGGAGGAGCTGGCCATTGCGGCTGAAGCGCAGGATCTGCGGGAAGCCCTCCGGGAACGGCAGGACGCCGACCGGCTGGAGGGACTCCGTATTGTAGAGGATGACCTGCTTTTGCCCACCCAGCGCCACGAGTGGCGCCCAAGGACTGGCGGCCATGGCCACGATGGCATTCGCCGCGCGGGGACGCACGTAAGGCTCCAGCGGGAGATCGCCCGGCATGGGCGGCGGACCGGCGGGACGCTCGAGCGAGACGACAGCGAGTGCCACCTGATTTTGCTGCACGGCGGCGGGCTTGCTCGTGGCGGTCTCGAGGGCGAATCCGGCAATCCAGTTTTTGATCGTGCCCAGCTCGGCCTCGGTGAGCTTGTCGCCTTTTGGCGGCATCTTGGGGTCCTCGATCTGCGCGCACACCTTGAAGAGCAGGCTCGCATCCCCCTGCCCCGGCTTCACGATCGGGCCGTTTTCGCTGCCCGCCATGGTGGAGGCGTAGGTCGTCAGGTCGAGTCCGGCCTTCTTTTTGTCCGGGTTGTGGCAGTTGTTGCAGGTATTCCGGAAGATCGGGAGGACGTTGTCCACGTAGGTGACTTTCGCCGGGGCCTGCGCAAATACCGGCACGGCAGCGAATACCGCAGCCAGGGGCGCGGCGATACGAAGGACGGAGGTCGTGGGAGAGGGCATGCGGGTACGAGAGAAATCCGGGCAGGTAGCGGTTCTTAGCTCGATCGTCGGAGGGGGAAGGAAGGTTTCAGGTTCGAGGTTTCTGGTTTAAGGTTTTCCGGAGCGGTGCGTGCGCTTAAAAGGGGCGGCGGATGGTGCGAGCGGGCGATTTGGAGGAAGTTGTTTGGAGTGAGAGGGATTTGCGGTAAATCCGCCGCCACCGTGGGTGAAAGGAGTTGAGAGCTGAGGGCTGAGGGTTGAGCGACGCGGTGGGTGAAGTAGGGACGGTGTGTTTGAAAACCTGCGATTCGGAGGAAGTGACTGATAGGCAGGTGGTATTGCTGCAAATCCGCCGCCACCTCCTTGGTGCGCTTTGTGCCTTTGTGCGAGGCGTTGCCCTGTTGCGGAGCAGCAACGGGTGCCTCGCACAAAGGCACAAAGGACACAAAGTGAGGAAGGCGAGCGGTGGGCGGATGAGAGTGTGAGGAGGGAACGAAAAGGGGGCGCGAACGGGGCGATTTGCGATTTGGAGCTAAGCACTCGGTTCGAGTGGGTTTTGCTGCAAATCCGCCGCCACCGTGGGTGAAAGGAGTTGAAAGCTGAGGGCTGAGAGTTGAGCGACGCGGATGGTGTACGGGGTGCGCTGAAATGATGGGTGGGTAGAGGGTGGAATTGGGAATGAACTCGACGAAAGATATACGTGTTGAGTTGTGGCGTATATTAGTACGCCTTCATTGGAATTGCAATGGATGAGTCTGGGGGAGGGAGCTGGGTTGGCGGATGGGCGGAGTGACCTGCCGCCGGCGGCAAGCCGCCTCTGCCGCAAAAGCTCTGGCAAGCCAGAGCACTCAGGGGCTCGCTTCGCGAGCGATCCCACTCGCCGCGTCCGAGATGTCTCGGTAGTGCACCATTGGTTCAATCGCTCCCTTCATCGGGCGCGAGCTTCCAGTTTACCTTTGGCACAGCGAAGTCGAGGACGACGCGAAAGAGGACCTCTTCAAAGGGCGGTCAATCCTGATTGGGGGCCTTCAAAATTGCATCGAATAAAGACTCTGGGTCTCGAAAACCTTCGACGCAAAGCTGAAACGTGAATCCCTCGTCGAATATGTACAGCGGCGCAGGATACGACTGCTGCATCAGGAAGCAAAATTTCGCGGAAATTAATCCTCTGTCGTCCATGGAGACACAATTTTCACCGCGATGGACACTGAACTCAATCTCTTCGTCGTCGTCGAAGAAGTCACCATCTAAAAGCATTGACTCAATAGCCGCATCCCTGAGGTTCTTGATGAAGGGGCACCCGCGAAGAAATTCGAGCAAGATAGGGAGGTCAAACCTCTCTTCTTCCTCAACATTGGTAACAATGAAGAGCGATGAACTCATGATTTGCTCGCATCCACAATTGCTCGATGGAGTTCTTCGGGAGTCCGAAACCCCTGTAGCGAGAATTCAAAATTGTACCCCTCATCAAAAATGCGCAGGGGCTTTGGATAAAAATCTCCAAGCATCAGGCAAAGCCTCGCGGAAGTCTCGCCGCGGTCATCCATCGAAACGCAATCCAACTCCCGGTCAAGGTAAAATTGAATATTGTCACTTCCATCAAAAAACTCGCCTTCCAACAGCATTATTTTACTTTTGGATTCCTCTACTTTTCTCACGCCGCTGCAAGTCCGAAGGAATCCTTGCAGAAGTGGCAGCGAAAATTTCTCGTTGTGATCAACAACAATAAATAATGATGGCATGGCTTTATCGAAATTCCAGCAAAATTGGAACGTTGAAACCTTGCCTCCTAATGCTTGCAGACATAAATAGGCATAAAATTATTGCTCAATGCAATTATTTAAACTACCCCAATGCATCCAGCATCGCACGATTCAGTTCCTCGGGAGTTTTGAATGTCGAAAGGGGTAATTCGAAATTGTATCCTTCATCAACCACTTTCAAAGCTTCCGGATAGACCTCCTGTAGTAGCAAGCACAATGTGGCGGAGCCAATTCCCCTGTCGTCCATGGACAGGCAGGTTAGGTCTCTGCGGAGACGAAACCAGATTTCCTCATTTTCGAAATGAAACTCACCCTCGAGCAATGTCTGATCGCTTGAAGAATTAGACACGTTCACAATGCCTCGAGTATTCGAGAAAAACGTGTTCAGCAGAGGCAAGTCCAATGCCTTGAATCCATTGCCATAGATCAATAAAAAGCTCATGATTTATTTGTTTAAGACTATTACTTCGCCGGGGATACCATATTTCTTCATCAAATCAATGAAATATTGCCTTGCATTCGGATGGTTGGTTATAACTTGAACCTTTTTCAAAGGATTATTTCCATCATTGAGAATGTTGCTCATTTTCTTAAATTCTCCGTCAACTTCTTCCAGAATCATCGACCGCACGTCAGGGGGAATTTCAGAATCGTGGATGAATGGGTCCTCTGTGGATTTGAAACATGCTTTGCGTCGAGAATTGTATCCCCGGCCACGTCGTCGGCCCAAAGTTTTACACCTCCACCTTCAATGAGTCGCTCCTCCGAACCCAACAATCGGCTTTGGAACCGAAAATGCTCATTATCTGTTCGCGTTGCTTTTGTTTTCAGCGAGTCCCTGTATGTATTTAGTTCCTTCTCCCGGGCAGGATCTATGTGCAGGTCTTCACGAAGCTTCGAACTCCATTCTCCCTCGTTCGCGCCACTCATTCGAACCGGATCTTTCGGAGGCGCTTCAACTTTCGCGCGATTTGCTATGGAGTTTTGAACTTTTCCTTTGGCTCCGCGCATGGACGCCGCTCCTTGCAATCCGCTGAGGGCTGCATCCTGGGCACCTTCCCAATCGCCTTTTGACACCGCAATAGTATACGGGATTGCCTCGGATACACCTGAAGTCGCGACGTCGGCCATGCCCCTCAATCCACCAATGGCAGCATCAGCCCTCAGTTGATCCTCATTGTACGCCTGTGGGTCCTGCGCGACGTGATGATAGAGATCGCTCGTGCCCACGTACCCATTGGCATCCCCTCGATTCTCGGCAATGAGGTAGCCGAGATTATCGCCGAGCGAGACAAATCCCTGGCTGATCCTATCCCCCATTCCTCCGATGCCGAAGACATCGTTCAGCATCCCCTTCCCCATATACGTCCAATCGAAGCCCGGGTCTCCGTCGGTCTGCGGAGGCATACTTTTGGGCACTCGACGGCTATCTGGCGGCACTTCCCGGAGGACCATGCCCTCAGGATCGAACACCATCACCGATTTCGGCTTGTCTTCGGAAGCGAGAATGCCGCGCCGCATCAGATCCGTTTCTGCCAGTTGCAGCATATAGCGCTGCGAGTCACTCAGTGCCTCGCCCCGCGCCAGGCGGCCCTGCATGTTGCGCCACGTCTTTGCCGCATTGCGCACTTCAGGATCAGCGCTCTCCTCGGCTCCCGGAGAGAGCCGTGAAAGCGCTGGCGGCCTATCGGAATTTCCTTCCGCCGAGTTCTCAGCCCGCCTTTGCTCGGCTTCACGGACGCTGCCTTCGAGCCCATCAATCTCCGATTTGATGCCTTCGTACTCGGGATGATTCGACTTCCATTTGCGCCACTGCTGCTCCACCACACGCAGCCTCCGCACTACAGGCGCATCTTCCTGCTTACCCTCGCTCCCAGCTCGAAGATTGTTCAATTGCCGCTGAAACAGCTCGGGCTCGCCTCCATACTTGGACATCTTTCTTTTCGCGATCTCCAAGGCGCGCCGCTTCTCGCCCAATTCGGTCAGCCCTCTTCTCCAAACCTCTGTGGAAATCGGGACATCGCTCCGAGGCTGTGCCGGGGCTACGCTGGCATTTCCCGGTGCGACCCGTGTTGAAACCGCCGGCGGCACCAAATCCTGTTTCGGATTCGCACTCACCCCCGTGGTCGCTGGCTGAGGGATAGGCCGCGGTTCTTTCAACCATTCGGCGCCCGTTCCATTCATGGAGAATTCCTGGGGTTGGACAATGTCGGCCCCGGGCTCCCCGCCATTTGCTCGTCCGCCCCAGAGTTTCGCACTCGGCGACGTGGAAATGTCAGAGCCGGAGCCTTTGAAAATACTGTCAGGTGGACGAAATTCGTAAGGAGTGCTTTCGGAATCGGAGTTTTCGCTTCCAAGCGTGGAAGCGCCTTGCGCGAGACGAGATGATGGAAAGGGAGCGGGCGCTTCTTTCCAAGGATCCACATCATTCAGCCATTCCGCAGGCTGTTTCGTTGCAAGCCCGCGATCCATTGCTGGGGCCAAGGTAAACGTTTGAGGATCGAAGCGTCCAATTTGGCTACGGCGCCACTGACGACGCATGTCCGCGGATTCATCTCCATCCCATGGATCAATAGAAAATTCTTGTGCCATATGTTCTCAGACGTTGGAGTGTTCAAGTCTAACGGATTTGTTTTGGTTTTTGGTTTTGTACGGTCAGGGTCATTCTGTTCGGCTCGAGCGGCAATTCAGGCGCGGACTCGCTTGCCGTTAATTCGTTTTTTCCTGCGGGAGCTTCACGAAAGCATCATGATTCGGATTTCCTTCGATTGACGCGATCAACTCTGCATCATTGATCAGTGATGGGGTTTTGTATTTCTCCTTCATTTGTGATAAGTACGTTCGTACATACGTCACTTTCAGCAAGTGAAATTTTCAACCTGCACTCCGGGTTCAACCTCTTCCATTTCCACAAGCTCCACGGCATGAATGAGAAAGCAGACAGGAGAACGCTGGCACGTTCTTCACGAAAAATGCGCGACTTGGGGAGGGAATGGGTGTTGATGAACGGGTATGCGCCAGCCGGTTTATCGTCGTGAGTTTTTGCGCGCCTGTGCGGGGGCGGGGGCGTTTGCGGCTTGCCGGACCTGGAGCGAGGGGGCGGAGGCCGCGCAGGGAGGTGCTTATGCGGCGGGGTATCGGGAGACGGAGGTGGTGTACAAGGATGACAGCGGGGCGGAGGTGCGGCGGAAGTTGTTTCTGTGGTATCCGACGACGGAGAAGGCGCGGGAGTACACGTATGGGGATCGGCGGGGGCAGGTGGGGATGGCGGCGCCGGAAGCGGCGGTGGCGGCGGGGCAGTTTCCGCTGATTGTTTTTTCGCACGGGTTTGGCGGGTCGGGGCAGCAGACGATTTTTCTAACGGAGGAGCTGGCGCGGGCGGGGTATCTGGTGGCGGCGCCGAATCATGCGGACACGGGGCTCTTCATGCTGGCGAGCGCGAAGGCTTCACCACCGGAGTTTGAGAAGCCGCGGACGTGGACGGATAAGAAGTATCTCGACCGGCATGCGGACGTGCGCGCGGTGCTGGCGGAGGCGCTGGGAGGCGGGAGCGGGAAGTCGCCCTTCGCAGGGCACGTGGATGCAAAGGCGATCGGGATGGCGGGGCATTCGCTGGGCGGCTACACGTCGCTGGCATCGGCGGGCGCGTGGGAATCGTGGCTGCTGCCGGAGGTGCGCGCGGTGCTGGCGATGTCGCCCTACGCGCAACCCTTCCTCGAGGGGGATCGGCTCGCGCGCGTGAAGGTGCCGGTGATGCTGCAGGGAGGGACGGCGGATATTCCGATCACGGCTTTTTTACCCGCGGTGTATGCGAAGCTGACAGGGGCGAAGTATTTCCTGGTGCTGAAGGGCGAGAACCACTTTGCGTGGACGAATTTTTCGACGATGCGCCAGGTCACGACGGATGCGGTGCGGAGCGGGAATGTGGGGTTGATCGCGAAATACTCGGTGGCGTTTTTCGACCGGCATCTGCGGAATCGGGCGGAAGCTGCGGCGGTGCTGGAGAAGGGGGAAGGGCTGGAGAAGTATGAGAGGAGCGGAGGGTAGCGGGGAGTCGCGGTGATGTTTCCAAGCCTAAGTTGTTTCTAACGCCAAACACCAAACGCTAAACAAACATCAAATCGATGGGCGCTTCGCGCTGGGGGATTTGGACCTGAACTGACGAAGCGGTGCGCCACCTGGGGTCGGCAGTTTTCTCCGGTTCGATACGTTTGGCGGGCCACCAAACGCTACAGCCCAGCGGGCTGCGCTCCCCATACTGACAGCGATGCCGCGTCTGGCGAAGCGTGAGCAGATGAGGTTTGGGGTGGTTGCGGGGAGCGGGGCGGCTAGGCTTGCGATTTGAATTCATCCGGCACACCGAACGATCCAGCGAAGAGTCCCGCACTGTGGGAGCGGTCGGGGTTTGCGCTTTTGCGGGTGTGGGTGCCGCTGGCGGGTGTGGGGGCGGTGGCGATCGCGTGCTGCTACTGGGGAGTGTATCTGCGGAATGTGAAATCGCTGACTTCGGCGACGGCGGTGTATGGGAATCTGTGGATGGCGTACGCGGCGGTGGAGAGTTTTTGCCTGCTCGGAGATTGGCGGCGGCGCGTGCTGTGGATGGCGTTGGGCGGGGCGGCGGGGGTGATGTCGAATTTGGCGGGCCAGGATTACCAATGGTTCGTGCTCGGGCTGGCGATGAGCGCGGTGTGTTTCCGCGTGCGGCGGCGGGCGTGGGCGTGGATTTTCGCGATGCCGTTGCTGCACTATTCGTTCGGATACTGGGCGAACGATGTGTACGGCTGGGCGGGGAAGCTGCACTCGGCCTTGCAGGCGAATGCGCCCGCGGGATTGACGCTGCCGCGGCGTGTGTTTGGGGTGACGGCGTGGCTGTTTGTGCTGCTGGCGGGGCGGGCGGTGGTGGGGGCGTTCGTCGTGACGCCGGCGGGGGGGGAAGGACGAGGGACTAGGGGACTAGGGGACTAGGGGACGGGACTGATGGACAGGTGGACTGATGGACTAATGGGGGGCGGCGAAGCGGCTGCGCCGGGACGGAGTGTTGGGGCGTGTGACACGAGCCGCCTGAAGGCGGAACTCCGAGCGGAGGCCGGGATGCGGTCTGGCAAACCTTTGGGATGGCGTTCCTCAGCGGTTTTTCTGCTGCGTGGATGCTGGCTTACTTCTTCGCCGACTTGTAGGTGGCGAGGGTTTTTTCGAGCTGTTCCTTTTCCTCACCGCTGGATTTTTCGACAGCCTTGGTCTGCGTGGTGATGGCTTTCTCGATGTCGCCGCGGACGAAGTGGACGCGGGCGAGGGTGTCGAGAATGGCGGCATTATTGCCTCCCGGAGCTTCGCTAGCAGAAGTGGCGGCCTTGAGCGCGAGATCGAGGTCGGGCTTCTCGAAAGGCTTGTCGGGATCAACGAGCGACCATGCGACCATATTCAGGAGTTCGGAGTTATCCTTGTTGCTCTCGACGAGATCGCGAGCCACGGCCGTGACGCCCGGGAAATCCTTTTTTTCCATGAGCAGTTGAAATTTGATCATCGAGAGGATCGGGGCTGCGGCAGGCTGGTCCTTGAGCATCTTATCGATGGCAGCGAGGTCGCCATTTTGAGCAGCTCGTTGGATGGCCTCTTCGCCGATTTTCTCGAGTGCGGCGTCCGCGGCTTTCATTTTGGCATCCGCGGCTTCCTGCACGGCGGCTTCGGCTGCTGCTTTCTTGCGATCGTAGGTGCCTGCAACGATCTCCTTGAGCGGATCTTCGAGGCCCATGGGGTGGCCGATCCACTCGATTTTCGAATCCTTGCCGACGACGAAGGCACACGGGATGCCGTTCTGACCGGCGGCCTCCATCCAGTTCTTGGCGATGGTGCCGGCCTGGTCGTCCTGGGCCACGCGGTACGCCATCTTGTCGCCCATCTCCTCGACGAAAGCGGGAGCCTTGGACCAATCCTGCTCCATGCAATCCATGCCGATGAAGGCGACCTCCGGGTTCTTCTTTTGCAGCTCCGTGATGTGCGGGATGCTCTGGCGGCACGGCCCGCACCAAGTGGCCCAAAACTCAACGACGTAGATTTTGCCCTGCTCGAATTTCTCGACTTTCTCGCCCTTGAGCCACTTGGGAGGGGCGAGTTCCGGGGCCGCATCGCCAACGTGCAGCGTGACGGCATCCGCCGCATGCGCGAGCGGGGTGAGCGTGAGGGCGAGGGCGAACGTGGCGAGGAGCGAGAGTTTCATGGAGGTGTCTGAGTTCAGTCGTGCGGGAGAAAGCGTTGCAGAGCCGGGCTTTTGTCTAAAGAAACTTTTTCCGCGCATGCCTTTTTCATGTCCCACCAGGCCCGCCACTCGCAAGGAAGTGCCAGGGGGGAGAATTGAACTCCCGATTAAGGTCGGAAGCAAGGAAAACAGCGTTTTCAGAGTAAATCGACATCTCAAGACATCGTTGACGTCACTGCGTGTTCTCACTATGTTCTCACTTTTCTATGCCCTCTCTATGGAAACGAACACAATCGCCGTATTGGTTTTGCTGTTACACGAGTGCCGACGGCCAGCGGTTGAAAAAATCGACGAAGCAGACTGACCGGGGGAAGGCATTGGAAGTGTGCTTGGGGATTGAGCGTGCAGAGAACTTGGCGCGAGCCGGGAGCCTGACCGAACAGACCGCGAAAAAGATCATCGGTGAAATCTTGGAGCGTGCGACGGGAGAGCCTCTGCACAATCACAAGGTTGATGAATGGCTTGAGGAGTGGGTGACCGGCAAGGCGCAGAGCCGAGGAGACAGTACTGCGGTGCGATACAAGCAGGTAGCCCGCGACTTCAAAAAAGTCCTTGGCAAGCGCAGCACACTACCTTTGGCGAGCATTGTTCCCAAAGACATTCTGGCTTATCGAGCCGCAGAGCTGGCGGCTGGCAAAAGTCCAAAGACGGCGAACAACGCGGTGAAGATCGTGAGCGCCGCGTTCAACGCCGCTTTTCGAATGGGATACATCCCGTCCAATCCATGCACGGCGTTAGAAAGCTTGGCGACCGAGACCGCAGACCGGGAAGTTTTCACAGAGAGACAGTTGACGATGCTGCTCAAGGTGGCGACGGGAGATTGGAGGCGAGCCATCTTGTTCGCCTATTTCACGGGAGCGCGTTTGGGAGATGTTGCGAACATGGAATGGAACTGCGTTGATCTTCCAAAAGGGATTGTGACTTTTTCGCCGAAGAAAACAAAGCGCAGCAAGAAAGTGATCGTCATTCCGTTGCACGCAGACCTGAAAAACGAGTTGGAGACCGTGGCCGGGGCGGGCGCTGCTCCCTTGTTCCCACTGCTCGCTGGGCAGCCAACTGGCGGAAAATACGGGCTCAGCGCCCAGTTCAACGCGATCATGGATAAAGCAGGTATTGAGGGAACCATCATTCGCCACACTCCGAATGGGCGACGAAATCGAAGCCTCAGCTTCCACAGCCTGCGGCACAGCTTCAATTCCGCTATGGCGAATGCCGGAGTAACACAGGAGGTACGGATGAAACTTACCGGCCACACAAAGGCGGACACGAATGCCATTTATACGCATCACGATCTGGCACCCCTGCGTGCCGCAATTGGCTTGATTCCAGAGATCAAGAAGCATTAAGCGCGATGATATTTTTCCTGAGACCAAACCACCTTCACGAGAAACCTCGCAGCGGTCCGGCGATTGTTTAGGGGGCGGAGCATGCGCCGAAGGCGCTTCGCACGAAGCTTGCGGGCCATACGAGCAGTGTTCACGATAGGTACACCCACCATGAACTTCAAACCTTCCGTGATGCACTTGCAGACTTCCCAAGTTTCCTTACGCACGAGTCTTAAATGCGGGGCTCAAAGAAGCTCTCGAAATAGGCCACTCACCGAGTCGCATGCGTCATCTCTGCTCAGAGCCAAATCACTCCGCGCCGAGATCGGAGCACTGAGGAAGCTCGCAATGAACTCATCTAATATTCTCTGAAAGCGATGAAAAGGAAAACCAGACCACTGAAGCAGCCCGTTCAGCCAAAGGAAGTTGAAGAGCGGACGCCGCAACAAATCGTGGAGAATCTCACATTGATCATTAATGAATATACTTCAGAGTGTTCAAGCCGCATGGAAGATCTCACTCTTAGGGACCTAGTGGCGAAGTATATTAGTGAAGCGAATTCTGGGAGTCTAGTTGCGGCGAGGAGATTGCTTTATTTGGCCATGGATTGTACTCAGTGGTTGTCTTCGCGAGTGGCATCGGAAGATCCAACCGTATTCGCCCTCTCGAAGACGGTTTCCCTGTGGCCTTGCCTCGTAGATCCTGTCACGCGGCAAGGTCACATCCCACCGGATGTCGGGGCCGAGTGTGGTGTTTTGGATCGAGAAAAAGCACTCGATAGAGAGAGTATACCAAAATACGTGGCGATACACCTTTTGAAAATTACGGAAGGATTACATGAACTGGCGAAAGCGCAGAAGTTTGCGGCTTTACTGCGCGAAAAAAAGGCCGAATTGGAAAGCTTTCCAGAGTTTCAGCAAATCGAGGAAAAATTGGGAATTGAACGCTATCACCAAACGGAACAAGCTCGGTGGGATTCTGACGTCAATTTTCGAAAGGGTCAGATAGAGGGGAAGTTTGCAGAATTTGCCAAATTCCTTGATATCGAAAACTCCTTCCAGGACGAAACGCTCCTGGACGAGTATGTGATTAAAAGCCACCGCTTGCCTGATCCACAAAGTCCAGGCTCGAATATCGAATGGTGGAAACTCGCGAAGGAAGTGTTCTTACGAGCCACGAACAACCATCCTGAGCAATGCCTCCTCTTTCGAGAAGCCACGAAAGCGAGCGTCGAGTACTATCTGCGGACGCACGAAAAGGGCGACAAAAATGCATTTTCAACGCAGAAATCGACAATCATCGGTCGCACGCGAAAGGCATTTTCGCTTCTTTTCAAGGCCGGTTTTGCGAAAAGCGCGACGGACGGCGAGTAGAACGATGGGCAGCGTCCGTATCGTTTGACTCTCAAAGGAGGGCCAAAGAGAGTCAAAACAGTGGTTTTGAAAACGTGATTTGATGGTGGCGCTTTGAAAACGCCATCACCGATCACAACGTCAATCCGCAGTGGAAAAGCGATCCCATGCGCCAATGGAGGTGCGCCAGTTTGCACCGAAAACCACGAAGTCGCTACGGATCATTCAGCGGGAAATGTCCGGGATAAACCCGAGTTCTATCGCTTGCCCAGCAGGGGCGGCGATCCTCATTTCGGGCTCACGCGGAGCTGGTACTACAGCGCCGAGAAGGCCGGTCTCCTGAAGCTCAAACGCATCCGCCTGCCCGGAAGGATTCGCGGGGTGACACTCGTCCCCTACGACGCTGTGAGGCGACTCATCGAAGAGTCGTCGCGCTCATAATCCATCTCTTCTGACCACTTTCACTACCGTGAAAAATGCGACGAAACTGGCAACGGTGGGCCAGAATGAAGCGCTGCCACATCGGCAAAGCCCGCAAGAATCCGCTCACCAATTGAGCGTGAAGGAGCGGGGTTAAGACACCGATTTACTGATATGAAAACTGAATCGAACATTGCAAACGGCACCGTGCCTCAAAAACTGAACCTCCCTCCCGGGGCGTTCATCGACAAACTCGTGCCCATCGTGGGAGTGAACAAGGTGGGGTGGAGCAGCGAAGACCACATTCGCCTCGTGGAAGAACTGCTTGGCTGCCTGAAAGACGCCAGCGGGAAGCCGCCCGTCCTCAACACCGCGCAGGAGAACTGCCTCAAGCTGGTCTTCCGTCCTACGGAGGATCTCCAGAGGAGCGTGCTCCGCCAGACGTTCACTGAAGCGGGCTACTCCCTCTCTCAGGAGGCGGAGGCAGTCCTGGTCATGCTGTTCAGCGCCGCTCAGTTTGCAGACTTCCTCGTGAAGAATGACAACCCGAGCACTGGAAAACCGTTCATCGGGAAGCCCGAAAAGCGCGGCCTCAAAAAGAAGACGTTCGCGTCTCTGATCTCTGGGGCCACGTCACCGGCGACCGTTCCAGCGGTTGCGGACCCCGCTGCGCCGGTCGTCGCGGACGAGAAGACCGTCGACCCGAAACGTGAGCCCGTTGCGGTCGCGAAGGAGGAGGAACCCGCCAAGTAGTGGCAAATGAGGGCCGCATCGGCAGCCACAACTCCGATGCGGCAACCCATTCTGAAATCCAATTCAACTACACCAAATCACCATGCCATTAGAACTAATCCAATATCTCAAGCCTGAACTCGTTGAGAAGCATAGTCTCGCCACCGACGTATCAATTCTCGACCAGGCTGACCTCTCGCTTATGCCGGAGAAATCCTCGGTTGCATTCGCAACTGACGTCGGAGAGGTAACTCTCAGGCAAGCTCGCACTGGCCTCCGTGTCGAAATCGCTACCATTATCGATGCTGACAGTGACTCGATCAGACTGTTAAACTTTGCCATGATCCTCGCGGGGAAAACACTTACCCCGAGGGTGGATGTCCGCGAAATCGACGAAGTGGCTCTTCTGCTCGCATTCAACATGAACGAAACGCGGGGTCCTAAAATCATGAAACAGATCCGTTCGATCCTGAACTCGCTACTCGATGAGGCCGGAGAGGCGCTCACGAGCGTGGGGAAGCGGCCCGTCATTGAGGGCCTTGCCGTCAAAAGCGCCGCCTAACTTCAAGTGCGTGTATGCTGGGTGGGTCGTCGTCCAAGTGGGCGGCGGCCCATTTTCCTTCTACGAGGGCTCGCTGCATTGAGCACCGGACCGGTCGCTAATACGAAACAGCACGCTCCAAGTTCCCGCGTCATCAGTATTCACTCTCGCCAGTGGGTGCTTCGCCGACCCGGCGGCAGTGAACGCTTCGAAATCACCCTCGATCTCCGCCACGACGGCACGAGCGAACGCAGGCGGGTTGATCCAAAAGTGAAGCGATGTCGTGCCGCCGAATCTCTGAAGGAGAATTGGGACTTTCGATGTGGTGGAGAAGCCCACTGCTACCGATTTCAGCGGCGAAGGACCTCTCCCAAATCTAAAGACGAGGTCGCTTGGTGGACGATTCCGTGACGATACATTCTCCAGAAGAGGCGCGACTCTTCGAGACTCGTGAGTGCCGGGAAGACTTTTCGCGTCTCCTCGTGAAAGCCGTCTGGAAGTACGGGTGAATCTCCAATCCTCGCTCGACCCCGCAGTAGTCGTTCAAGCAGCGGCAGAGTGATCATCATCAACGCGAATCTACCGTGCTCCTCATTCAGCAGCAGTTCGATGGGTCGCTTGATCCATCGCTCAAAATTCGTCGCGGCTTCATACATGCGTGAAGCACCACACCATCATCGAAAGGCTACCTTGAAACCGGCGGTTTTCAGGCTCCCCTTTGGCCATCAGAGCCCCTTGAGCATAAATCTTCCCCTGATTGTCTCGGGTGATACCCACCAATGCATCGAAAGCTCGAATGGGTGAGGGTTCAAAATGAGGAGGTTCGCCAAACATGAAACTCATTCGCGTCAGCATGGCAGATATGATCATGGTCCCCTCTGGAGGGGTGATTTCCTGAGTCTGATGCATTTCCGTACCGTAGCCGTCGAAGTTCAGGATCACCGGGAACAGCCTCGTCAGGACGTACTTTGCTGGAGGAGCCTGTTCGGCTCCAGGGGTCAGATAGAGAACGGGCTGCGGCGGCGTAACCAGGGTGGACTGTTGAGATGACATCGAATCGATGAAGCGGCCTTCTATCGATTCCTCAGCGAAAAGGACAGATGAACAATTGGGGAAGTTTCGTGATCGAATGTCGAGTACTGCAGTCCTCCTGAGCGAAATCGATAGCTCTGTGGCCCGATGATGAGACCCTCATTCCCCATCCTTCGGCAGCAATTCAGATTCACTTCGCCGTCCAAGTGTACGCGTCCTCGAAGTCTCGGAAGGATTCCAAAGAGAAACCGTGAGACTGATCAGTTTGCTCGTTAAAAGCTCGAATGAGGCTTTCGATGAAGAGGCTGTCGGTGACGACGCCAATCTTGATGTTCGCAGAGGTATCGAACCTCTTCTTCATCGCTTCAGATATTCGCGTTACATCGGCGATGGAAAGATCAAGGACGACGCCTCGAAGATCTGCGATTTCGTTGAACCGTTCTTGGCCTTCTTCCTCGGGACGCGCCAAGTAATCGAGAATCTCCTGGCATCCTAAGGCGCCGCTCCAGTTCGAGACTCGCACACGTTGCGCGATATCCACTTCGATCACCAAGGACGAGGGTTCAGTGGGCGGAACGACTGGCGCTTTGCGAAAGGCCAGGCTCAAGCCGATCATGAGTTCAGAATGTTCGCCCGCTGCCGTACGTCGGTAGAAAGGTGCTTTATCCATACTGATTCTACGCGAGTGCACGAGGATCTGATGTGTAAGGCATTGACCTCAGTCAAGGGTCGTAACGCGATACCATTAGGATCGGATCGGGAGTTGCCCTGATTGACGAAAAATGCGGCATTTCGCTGTTTTTCTGCATGAACTCTCCCAGTCCTATCGCATCTGAGCGCATCGATCATGAGTCGAAGCGATTCTTTCTCGATCTGTTCGAAAACGCCCGTGGTCGTGTGTTTCGCATCACCGAGGACTTTCGTGGAAGGCGTAGCTCGATCATGCTTCCAACCGGAGCTTGTCCTGAATTTCTCGACGCTCTGAAAGGACTCGTCGAATACGCGGACACGTTGCCAGAGGACGGTCGGTGAGGTCTGCTACCTACCTCATGTGTAATGGACCAAACCTTCCATGGAGTACTTAATGCGCTCGGTATTGCCGTCCTGCTGCTGCTGCCCCTCGCCTTCGACGTCGTGTACGACAGAGGTTACTGGGCAGGATGGAGGGACCACAGGAAACACCAATCCACCGGCGAAACTCCTACTGTTCCGCAGCCCGGCTCTCATGAGGACGGTAATACACCTGAGAAGTAGTCCTCCCCGCGTCGATGCGTTTTCCACAACAAAGGGCGGGGATCGTTCTGCGCTTGAGAGAGGTTGGTCTCTGATGATGGGAAGGGCCGAAATTTGATGGAACCGCATCATCATCCAACGTCGAAGTTTCTGGCAAGTCGGCGGATTCGTAACTTCGTCGATCTAGGACGCCCGCTACGACCATGAGGGATCAGTGGCGGGTGTCCGCCCTTGATGTGCCACCTCTATTCGAAGAACCGAGCTTGTCGAACGTTGCCGCTCGAAGCCACCGCGAGAGGACCCCGGCTTTCAGAAAGCGTCCAGAGGAACGACGTTCGACGAAGCAGAGGCATGAAATCGGACCTCCACATTAATGGAATGGATCTTGCCATGATTCGTGACGCTGCCATCTCAGCCGAGGCAGTGTTGAAGAGCAGCCCCGGCGGAAACGTGAATCCTCTGGCTCTGACTGAGATCCGCGCTCAATTGAGTATTGCGAGTGCCTTTGGCCCCCCATTTTCCACTGTTGCCGCGTACGCACTGGAGCTGGCTACGAGACTCTACAGCGAAAGCGGGTGGGTGGAGTTGGGGTCGCAAGATCAGGTCGCGGCAGCCTTAAAGACGAATTTGGCGCGTCTCCGGTGGGAGGCAGAACATCTTCAACGCGATAGGTAAGCCTGACATCGAGACTAGGCAGTTATGCAGCCTTGGCGCGACGGCGCTGGGTCACCAAAGCTCTGGTTGTTCTCGGGGGGCCCTTGGTGCGTTTTCCACCGCCGCCGCCTTTGTCGAGGCTCTGCTGAAGAATCGCCAGGAGATCGATTGTGTTTTCGGGAACGGTACGTCGAGGTGTCTTGGGGCTATCGGGCAGATGCTTCACCTTGTGCTCGATCACGTCTCGAAGAGCAGACTGGTACTGATCCTCGTAGGATTCCGGCTTCCACTCTCCCGACATCGATTCGATCAGCATCTTGGCCATCTGCATCTCCTTTGGCTTAATCTCGATACTCTCAACCGTGCGCAATTCATCAGGCTGCAGAACTTCCTGCGCGAAGTGCATCAGGTCCAAAATGAGGAAGAGACCATCCGGCTTGACCGACGCCAGGTATTCGCGATTGCGAATGGCCACCTTCGCGATGCCGACCTTTCCAGTTTCGGTGAGCGCTCGATGAAGAAGGGCGTAGCCCTTGTCCCCGCCCTTTTGGGCTTCGAGAAAGTAGGGTTTGTAAAAGAACTTCGGGTTGATGTCGGCCAGTTCCACGAAATCGGTAATTTCGATGGTCTGCGTCGAAGCGATTTCCACCTTCTCGAAGTCGGCCTCTTCCAACGTGACCCATTTTCCCTTCTCGTACTCGTAGCCCTTTACGATCTCACTCGGCGGCACCTCCTTGTCGTCGGCTTCAGCCACTTTCTTGTAGCGGATGGGACTGAGATCCTTCTTTCGAAGCTGCTTGAACGTGACCTTTTCCTCCTTCGTGGCGGAATAGACCGCAATCGGTATGCTCACTAAACCGAAGCTGATGGCGCCTTTCCAGACGGATCTCATGCATTCAGTTCGTACGCGGCCAGGGAGATGGACGTCCTAGGCATTGCAAGCGTCGTGGCTGCCCCGCGCTATCCACCTATGGAGATGTCGTGCGTCGTGGCTCTGAGTTTCTACGCCGTCAATTGAAGTGAAGACTGCCAACCGCGCTAAATCGTCGCTCCCCTCCATTCGTGCCGTTGCTTCTCGATATAGATACGCACGCTGGCTGCTTCGGGACCGACCGCCTGAATTGCATCCATCAGTTCTTGATCGTTCACCTTGAGCTGGTGACGCCAGTATACGCGACTGGAAGACATGGTGAGATCAATGAAGTCGGCTGATTCGACACTGCGGGGGAGCGTTTTCATGGGGACCGGAAGGATATCGGACTCAACGGTAATCGTGGTCGCACCGTCCGCGCCTTCAGTAGCGGATGAGCTTCGGGCATGTGACACGAAACAGAGGAGGTAATGATTGCGCCGGTGACGGCGAGAAACTCCAGTTCAGAATCGGCCTCTCCACGCTCGTATCACCTACTCGCCATCAATTGCTGCCGCCGATCTAACTCGTTCGTTAGGACATTCGTGACGAGCGTCGTGGACACAATGCGTCCAGCAGGGAACAGAGTCGCGATAGCAAGGCGTATGAAAATGATCCCCCTCTTCGCCTTTTGCGCGATTGCCTCCATCACGACTCCTGTCGTCAGTGCGCAGGACAAAAACGCCCCTGACAATTCCCAAAGGAACGAACGGGATCGTACGGGTCAGACGAAAACTCCCATGGATCAGTCCAACGACCCAGCCGACCTAAAGCTCGTGCAGACGATTCGGCAGGCTGTGGTCAAGGACGGCTCTCTTTCGATGACGGCAAAAAACGTCAAAATTATTACCGCTGGTGGGCAAGTCACTCTTCGAGGTCCGGTCAATACTGCGGATGAGAAGTCTGCCATCGAGGCCCATGCCAAGAAGGCCGCTGGTGACACGAAGGTGGACAGCCAAATCGAAGTGAAGACGCCCGCCAAGTAAGATTTACCCCTAACCACAAACACACTATGTCTAAATCCGTATTCGGTATCGCAACCACCCAAGGTCAAGCTGAAGGCATCATCGAACGCCTGCAATCCCAAGGTTTCGCAGCTTCTGAAATCTCCGTGCTCCTTCCCGATGCTTCGGGAACCGGCGACTTCGGTCATGTGAAGTCAACTAAGGCATCCGAGGGTGTTACGGCAGGCGTCACAACGGGAGGGGTTGCAGGAGGTGCGTTGGGACTACTGGCTGGCATTGGTGCCTTGGCCATCCCCGGTATTGGCCCATTTATAGCGGCAGGCCCGCTTATGGCTGCGCTCAGCGGGGCTGCGCTCGGTGCTACCACTGGAGGGATCGTGGGGGGATTGATTGGCCTTGGAATTCCCGAGATCGAAGCCAAGCGGTACGAAGACAAGCTCCGCAAGGGCAACTACCTGGTTTCTGTGCACGCCATTGACGGTGATCAGGTGGATCGTGCCGAGAAGATATTCAAGGATGCTGGCGCTGAGGACGTCAGTACGATCACCGAAGCGACGGCGCCCAAGAAGTAGATCATCCCCACCCGACGTAAGGTTCTCGAAGCATCGGGCTCGTTCATGGGATATCGACCTATCTCTGTCGTCTACTGCCTGGGCGTTCACCCGTTACATGAACGAGAGGCGTTCTGAACTCACGTCAGGGGATCGTGCATGGCTGGAAGAGCAAGGAATCTCTGGCTCGGACACTCCCGTCATTGTGCTCGGCGTCCATCCCGAAGCTCAGGCAATGCAGATTCGTCGGCCCAGCGGCGTTGAGGAAGAGGTCACGGTCAATCTGCCGGTTCTTTGGGAGTACGAAATCAACGGCATTTGGTTTCGAGAGGATACCGCCGAAGCTCAGCACTATCTGATAGAGAAGGTCAAATGGCTTCGAGCCAAGCCATGGCCAGCACCCTTCGAGGCGGAACGTCCGCTCATCATCGCAAAGTTCGAGCGCATTCTTCAGCGTAACGGCGCCATTCCTTAGACGGCTAGCGCTCAGGAGTGACAACCCCACGCAGTAGACGTTACGTGCCTTCCTCAGTAGCACGGATGTCGTCCGCCGGAAGCATTGGCACTTCGAGAGGACCCGCCCATAGTGCATCAGGGATCTTGTCCAAAGGTGTCACGCATCCATCGCCGCAGTAGTGAATGAAGAGATCGCCAGAGTTTGAGCTACCAGGGTCACTCCACACTTCAACCACGGCATCACCGTCTTTGTCGCGAATCCAGTAGTAGCCTGGTTCAGTTGGCAGGACGGGCGAATAGGTCATACCCATAAATCGGCGCGTGAATTCGAAGCGGACGTGAAGCAGGGGATCGAGTACGGGCTCAACAATGCGTCGCCTCAAGCTATTGGCGATACGCGAAGAAGCCGGCCACAAACCCGGCGATGAAACTTGAGAGCAGGGCCTCCCTTGGTTTCTTACGAACGTACTCTTCACCACTCTCCATGAAGTCCCGAGTGCGCTGACATAAACGGTCACGCAGGTCCTCCCCGATTTGAGTAGCCGCATAACGAAGTTCTCTCGCTACGTCGGCTGCATTGACCCGCACATCCCCCGCGATCTCCGCTGTCTTGGCTCGAGGATGACCTGCAAAATCGTCTGCCTTTTCATCTTCGATCTCCAGCTTCCTCGTCCCCTGCGTGGATTCTCGAATGATACCATCCAACTCGTCGCTAGAGACTTTCAATTTCTGTTGAAGGCGACCAAGAACCTCTTCTCCCTTCCCATCCGCAAGTGCCAGGTCGTCATCAGTGAGCTGGGCGAAGCGTTGCTTGAGACGGCTTTTAATCGTGGTCCAATGCGATTCTAGGTCAACACGCGGCATGACAAGGCAATCGCCAGAGCGACCCTTGTTGGCCGCCAGTAAGGTGCCAATCATGCCTCGGCGCGGGTATTTTGAATCCTGATCCCCAATTCAGGGGCATTCCCTTCGCCCATCGGCACATCGGGTGCTTGCTTTGAGCTTTATGTCCGTAATCCCCCGTCCTTGGACGCCACCTAAAGGCAATCCTCCCGCAGCTTCGAGGCGCGGGATGATGTACCGCGCCACAGTGTCTCCCGTCATATTCTCGCGCAGTGACTCCATCAAGGGCGTACTCACCCGGTATGCCCAAGCTGTTCGGGCGCATTGCCAGCCTTGGGTTTATGAAATTTATCATTCGCAAGCCTTCATGGAAATTTCGCGCTTAGAAATGGGAACCAATCGTACGGAGGCTTTGTTGCAACTCCACGAGATTTCCAGGGTTCTGTTTTTAGATTGCACAGACCTTCGGGCTGAAGTTGCATTCGAAATCGCAAATCTCGCGAAAGTCTTCGCAACCGTAGCAGGTATCGAATCGAATTAAGTGCTTATGGAATTGGACGAAGTTGAAATTGAAATGAAACGGTGCCGCAAACTCACCTTCGACTGGTTGGAAAAGATGGGATTTCCCTGCACCGAGGACGTAGAAGCTGTGAGAGCCATTGTTTCGTGGGCAAATCGAACGTATGGCTTAACTATCGAGTCGAATTGGAATCCCAGCGCTTGCGTTTTTGAGGTTCGCTGGAAAGAAGGCCAACGAGCGGCTGACGGTTTTGAACGACCTTACGTCGCCGAGACGAAAGACCGTGCGCAACTTTCCGCATGTGCTGGCCTGCTCACGCTCATCGAGAGTCTTTCGCAACACGTGTAGAGACGGCAGAGATTTGGCTATGGGTAATCCTGCGGTCGCAACCACGTGACCGAGACAATCGAGGTGGGGCAATGGATCGCCCCGTGATAAAATGTTGTTCGCCCTGAGCGGCGTTCGCAAAAAGGCTGTTTAGAGGACCAAGATGGAGACGGCTTTCGAATAGGGTGTGATATGAAAACGCTTCCTTTCATCATTATCGTCGATGACGACGATCTTGAGCGCGAGGTAGTCGCAATGGTCGCAAAGGAGGCGATGCCCAAGGCCTGCTTCCTCGTGTGCTCCAAAGCGGGGGACGTGTTAAGGCAGATTTTGCTTCGTCCGCCGGATCTCCTGATAACGGACTGTCAAATGCCCGGCATGGATGGCCCCATGCTTGTGCGTGCGGTACGTGATTTGGATCTGACCTTTCCGATCATCATGGCTTCAGGCAGCGACGATGCTCGAAGATTGGGGGAAAATGCTGGGATCGACAAATTCGTTTCCAAAGTTCGAGTCTCGAAAGAACTGCCAATTGCCATGAAGGCTTTTCTGGAAAAGGCGCCTGACAAAACGGGTTCGTAGGTGAGCGGAGGTTGTATTGGCAGTCCCAGATTCGCGACGGGCTCGCAGCGGTATGGAAGACGGAAGGCAGGGTCTCTGAAACGTATGTGCAAGCGGGATTGCCTCTAGCTCTGGATCTCTTTGCGATCCCTGATCAAGTTTAGGAGGAGGGGATAGTTCGCAACCACCTGTGGGGACTGAATGAATGATCGTCGTTCAAATCCACAACTTCGTGAAAGGGTGCATCACGTGGCAAAATGAAGGTGGTGGAAGTCCAAGTATTGTCAGGCGCTCGACCGACACCGTAGAGCGGGCAAAAACGACATGCCACCTTTCCCGGTCGAAACGTGAACTCTTCGGGAAGTCTGAATTTTTGTAGTTCGCACGGCTCCAAACGGGAGCTTTCGCTCACCCTTTGTCCCTCAGGGCTTGCGCAGCCTTGACGCCAGAGAAGAAGCAAGTTCGGCCCGTCTTTGCCCTGCCAGCGAGACAACTGTCCGCCGCAATAGAGGCAGCGAATTGCAGGGAAAGGCTCGTATTCGTCAAACACCGATGAAGATCGCAGCGGGGAGGCGACATGCGCCTACGGGGTGAAAGCTTCCGCTCGTAGCCGAACAATGATTGCCCACACACACAGTTCGGTCGAACGTCGCCAAAGATGCGCTATTTCATCCTCGATACGCTCCCCTTTCCTCCCGGGCGAATGACAATCGTGCTGGACGCATCGTACGATACGTTTGCACGTCTTCACGGTGTTGGAGCCTGCGAGGTGGAAATCAGCTTACCCGATGGGACATCCTTCTCGACTCCCGCTTCAATCTCCGTAATCGACGGTGGCGATGTTGTCGCCGCACAGCCGCGTGTAATGCTTTACCAAACGGAGGCTCGAAACTCTCTACCAAAAGGAGCGGTTTGCCGGATCAATATCCGATAGAGCAGCGATCAATACCCGCGCGAATTACTATGGATCAAGCGAAGCCCATCCGACTATTTGCGGACGGCCTTGCGCGGAGATGTGGGGCGCTTTCTCGCTGGCACTCGTTCCTTTTTCACATGCGGGGCATCGTCTTCCAGGCTGCCCAGATAAAAGGCATTCACCGAGGGGAACTGCGACTCAAGCGCTGCCGCCATTGCCTTCTCCTCTTTGAGGATTGCCTTGCAAGTCGCCGCGATCTTCTTCTCCCCCAAGGCCGTAGCCGTGAGGACCAACGAGGTGTAGCACGCGATTTCGAAGTGCTCCGTGGCAAAGTCTGCAATGGCATTCTTGATGACGGTGTCTGGAGCAGTCGTCGTGAAGAGACCTGCAGCGAGGTTGGCGAGTTTGCTCACCCCCTCTTTGAGAACTGGATGACTGCCGCCCAGCGATTCCAACGCCTTCTTCATCTCTGTAGCGTGCCGTTTCGTTTCGCTCAGGTGCTTCTTGAGATCCGCTCGAACCTTCGGCAGTCCTTTCGCATCGGCAAAGTGCTTCTCCAAAGTGTTGACCATTCCCACCTCCATTGCGTGCGCGTCGCCAAGCCATTGAATGAGTTGTTCTCGTTTAGTCATGCACATTCATCGGCTGAGTGAAGGATGGCGGTCGCTCCTATTTCCCATTTGGGCTGTGGCGGTTGGGAGCTTGAGATTCCGGCCCGGTGCGCGTAAACGGCTTTGAATCCCGAGGCTCACCAATACTTGGGTGGGGTGGTGGGGCTTGTTTTGTATTCTAATGATGAAAGAAGAAGAAAAGAGGAGATGATGGCAGGGGTAGTTGTCAGGAACGCCACGATGGGCATCTCCAGCACGGCGATGGGCCGACAACTCTTGAAACAGGCCCCACCACCCCACCCTTCTTTACGCCACCCGAAGTTCTTCCAGGGACGCGCGGCTGACTCCGTGTGCCATGTCAGGCGTGATCCGCAACTCCAGCACCTTGGCATGGGGCAACTCCACCGCATACTCCTCACGCTCCTCCACGGAGCCCTGCGGGCTAAAATTGAATTGTTGCCGCAGTACCTGCCGGACATCCTCCTCTTCGCTGGCCGACCAGTGTACCGAGAATTCCTGTTGGCGCTCATTTCGATCCTCAACGAACACGAGTCTCAAGGCGGAGATATTCTGGGGCTCATCGAATACGAGCCTAATCGTTTGTGCGCCCGACTCTCCCGCTCTCCAGCCCGACGTACTCTCAGCCAAAAGAGCTGATTCAATTGGATGTTCGGTATCTTCTGAAGTCACGTCCACCTGTGCGATACTCGCAAGGTCCATCCAAGGGCATATTTCGCGAAAGGGTTCAGGTTGGCCGCCAGTGATTCGTTTTCGCATGCCAAGGTAACGTGGATGGCTGCGGCTTGGACCCTGCCGCTCACGGCTGAGCGATGCCTCAGGCTCTTGCCGCGCAAACGCAGCCCCTTGCTGGGACACTAGATTTCGGGAAGGTCCCAAGACCGATGCCACGAGTCATCTTCCACGTCGATATGGACGCTTTCTACGCCTCCGTGGAGCAGCGTGATCATCCCGAGTATCGAGGGAAGCCGGTGATCGTTGGGTCACCGCCAGATCAGCGAGGAGTCGTCTGCGCAGCCAGCTACGAGGCCAGAAAGTTCAAGGTGCGCTCTGCAATGCCCTCCCGCACGGCAGCGAAGCTCTGCCCAGTGGGCATTTTCGTCCGTCCACGGATGGACGCGTACCGGGCAGAGTCGCAGCTGATCATGAGAATTTTGAGGAGCTACTCCAGCGGTCGAGAAGGTCTCCGTCGATGAAGCGTACTTGGACGTTCAGACGACCAAGGTAAATCTGCACGAGATCGTAGGTTCATTCGCGTCCAAGCTCCGCGAGCGGGCGTTTGGAAACGATGACCGGGCACTGGATCTCAGTGACGAGCGCAAGAGCATCAGCGCGGAGAACACTTTCCTGAACGACACAGACGACCGCCCCACTCTGCGAGCCGCGCTGAAAGAGCTGGCTACGGATGTGGCGGATACCCTGAGCAAGAGCGAACTCGGTGCGCTCACCGTGCAGGTGAAGGTCCGGTACAGCGACTTCACGACCCTCACCCGTCAACTGAGGGTGGAAGAACCCATCACGACCTCCAACGAGATATACCGACTAGCCTGCTTCCTCCTGGCTCGGGATGAGCTGGTGATAAGTCCTCTGCGATTGATCGGTATTGGAGTGTCAACGCTCGTACCGCCTACTCGACACCAGTTGCTATTGCCGATTTAAGATCTTTCCAGCACATTGGGATCCTAAGCTTAGAATTCCACGTGGACAAGTTGTCGCGGCCGCTTCTATAGTGTCACCTAAATACTAGTGACTCCAGCGTAACTGGACTGGCCACAGTTAGGCCGCAAATGTAATCACACTGGCTCACCTTCGGGTGGGCCTTTCTGCGTTCGCGAGTGGACCCGATAAGCTCATGGAGCGGCGTAACCGTCGCACAGGAAGGACAGAGAAAGCGCGGATCTGGGAAGTGACGGACAGAACGGTCAGGACCTGGATTGGGGAGGCGGTTGCCGCCGCTGCTGCTGACGGTGTGACGTTCTCTGTTCCGGTCACACCACATACGTTCCGCCATTCCTATGCGATGCACATGCTGTATGCCGGTATACCGCTGAAAGTTCTGCAAAGCCTGATGGGACATAAGTCCATCAGTTCAACGGAAGTCTACACGAAGGTTTTTGCGCTGGATGTGGCTGCCCGGCACCGGGTGCAGTTTGCGATGCCGGAGTCTGATGCGGTTGCGATGCTGAAACAATTATCCTGAGAATAAATGCCTTGGCCTTTATATGGAAATGTGGAACTGAGTGGATATGCTGTTTTTGTCTGTTAAACAGAGAAGCTGGCTGTTATCCACTGAGAAGCGAACGAAACAGTCGGGAAAATCTCCCATTATCGTAGAGATCCGCATTATTAATCTCAGGAGCCTGTGTAGCGTTTATAGGAAGTAGTGTTCTGTCATGATGCCTGCAAGCGGTAACGAAAACGATTTGAATATGCCTTCAGGAACAATAGAAATCTTCGTGCGGTGTTACGTTGAAGTGGAGCGGATTATGTCAGCAATGGACAGAACAACCTAATGAACACAGAACCATGATGTGGTCTGTCCTTTTACAGCCAGTAGTGCTCGCCGCAGTCGAGCGACAGGGCGAAGCCCTCGGCTGGTTGCCCTCGCCGCTGGGCTGGCGGCCGTCTATGGCCCTGCAAACGCGCCAGAAACGCCGTCGAAGCCGTGTGCGAGACACCGCGGCCGGCCGCCGGCGTTGTGGATACCTCGCGGAAAACTTGGCCCTCACTGACAGATGAGGGGCGGACGTTGACACTTGAGGGGCCGACTCACCCGGCGCGGCGTTGACAGATGAGGGGCAGGCTCGATTTCGGCCGGCGACGTGGAGCTGGCCAGCCTCGCAAATCGGCGAAAACGCCTGATTTTACGCGAGTTTCCCACAGATGATGTGGACAAGCCTGGGGATAAGTGCCCTGCGGTATTGACACTTGAGGGGCGCGACTACTGACAGATGAGGGGCGCGATCCTTGACACTTGAGGGGCAGAGTGCTGACAGATGAGGGGCGCACCTATTGACATTTGAGGGGCTGTCCACAGGCAGAAAATCCAGCATTTGCAAGGGTTTCCGCCCGTTTTTCGGCCACCGCTAACCTGTCTTTTAACCTGCTTTTAAACCAATATTTATAAACCTTGTTTTTAACCAGGGCTGCGCCCTGTGCGCGTGACCGCGCACGCCGAAGGGGGGTGCCCCCCCTTCTCGAACCCTCCCGGTCGAGTGAGCGAGGAAGCACCAGGGAACAGCACTTATATATTCTGCTTACACACGATGCCTGAAAAAACTTCCCTTGGGGTTATCCACTTATCCACGGGGATATTTTTATAATTATTTTTTTTATAGTTTTTAGATCTTCTTTTTTAGAGCGCCTTGTAGGCCTTTATCCATGCTGGTTCTAGAGAAGGTGTTGTGACAAATTGCCCTTTCAGTGTGACAAATCACCCTCAAATGACAGTCCTGTCTGTGACAAATTGCCCTTAACCCTGTGACAAATTGCCCTCAGAAGAAGCTGTTTTTTCACAAAGTTATCCCTGCTTATTGACTCTTTTTTATTTAGTGTGACAATCTAAAAACTTGTCACACTTCACATGGATCTGTCATGGCGGAAACAGCGGTTATCAATCACAAGAAACGTAAAAATAGCCCGCGAATCGTCCAGTCAAACGACCTCACTGAGGCGGCATATAGTCTCTCCCGGGATCAAAAACGTATGCTGTATCTGTTCGTTGACCAGATCAGAAAATCTGATGGCACCCTACAGGAACATGACGGTATCTGCGAGATCCATGTTGCTAAATATGCTGAAATATTCGGATTGACCTCTGCGGAAGCCAGTAAGGATATACGGCAGGCATTGAAGAGTTTCGCGGGGAAGGAAGTGGTTTTTTATCGCCCTGAAGAGGATGCCGGCGATGAAAAAGGCTATGAATCTTTTCCTTGGTTTATCAAACGTGCGCACAGTCCATCCAGAGGGCTTTACAGTGTACATATCAACCCATATCTCATTCCCTTCTTTATCGGGTTACAGAACCGGTTTACGCAGTTTCGGCTTAGTGAAACAAAAGAAATCACCAATCCGTATGCCATGCGTTTATACGAATCCCTGTGTCAGTATCGTAAGCCGGATGGCTCAGGCATCGTCTCTCTGAAAATCGACTGGATCATAGAGCGTTACCAGCTGCCTCAAAGTTACCAGCGTATGCCTGACTTCCGCCGCCGCTTCCTGCAGGTCTGTGTTAATGAGATCAACAGCAGAACTCCAATGCGCCTCTCATACATTGAGAAAAAGAAAGGCCGCCAGACGACTCATATCGTATTTTCCTTCCGCGATATCACTTCCATGACGACAGGATAGTCTGAGGGTTATCTGTCACAGATTTGAGGGTGGTTCGTCACATTTGTTCTGACCTACTGAGGGTAATTTGTCACAGTTTTGCTGTTTCCTTCAGCCTGCATGGATTTTCTCATACTTTTTGAACTGTAATTTTTAAGGAAGCCAAATTTGAGGGCAGTTTGTCACAGTTGATTTCCTTCTCTTTCCCTTCGTCATGTGACTTGATATCGGGGGTTAGTTCGTCATCATTGATGAGGGTTGATTATCACAGTTTATTACTCTGAATTGGCTATCCGCGTGTGTACCTCTACCTGGAGTTTTTCCCACGGTGGATATTTCTTCTTGCGCTGAGCGTAAGAGCTATCTGACAGAACAGTTCTTCTTTGCTTCCTCGCCAGTTCGCTCGCTATGCTCGGTTACACGGCTGCGGCGAGCGCTAGTGATAATAAGTGACTGAGGTATGTGCTCTTCTTATCTCCTTTTGTAGTGTTGCTCTTATTTTAAACAACTTTGCGGTTTTTTGATGACTTTGCGATTTTGTTGTTGCTTTGCAGTAAATTGCAAGATTTAATAAAAAAACGCAAAGCAATGATTAAAGGATGTTCAGAATGAAACTCATGGAAACACTTAACCAGTGCATAAACGCTGGTCATGAAATGACGAAGGCTATCGCCATTGCACAGTTTAATGATGACAGCCCGGAAGCGAGGAAAATAACCCGGCGCTGGAGAATAGGTGAAGCAGCGGATTTAGTTGGGGTTTCTTCTCAGGCTATCAGAGATGCCGAGAAAGCAGGGCGACTACCGCACCCGGATATGGAAATTCGAGGACGGGTTGAGCAACGTGTTGGTTATACAATTGAACAAATTAATCATATGCGTGATGTGTTTGGTACGCGATTGCGACGTGCTGAAGACGTATTTCCACCGGTGATCGGGGTTGCTGCCCATAAAGGAGGCGTTTACAAAACCTCAGTTTCTGTTCATCTTGCTCAGGATCTGGCTCTGAAGGGGCTACGTGTTTTGCTCGTGGAAGGTAACGACCCCCAGGGAACAGCCTCAATGTATCACGGATGGGTACCAGATCTTCATATTCATGCAGAAGACACTCTCCTGCCTTTCTATCTTGGGGAAAAGGACGATGTCACTTATGCAATAAAGCCCACTTGCTGGCCGGGGCTTGACATTATTCCTTCCTGTCTGGCTCTGCACCGTATTGAAACTGAGTTAATGGGCAAATTTGATGAAGGTAAACTGCCCACCGATCCACACCTGATGCTCCGACTGGCCATTGAAACTGTTGCTCATGACTATGATGTCATAGTTATTGACAGCGCGCCTAACCTGGGTATCGGCACGATTAATGTCGTATGTGCTGCTGATGTGCTGATTGTTCCCACGCCTGCTGAGTTGTTTGACTACACCTCCGCACTGCAGTTTTTCGATATGCTTCGTGATCTGCTCAAGAACGTTGATCTTAAAGGGTTCGAGCCTGATGTACGTATTTTGCTTACCAAATACAGCAATAGTAATGGCTCTCAGTCCCCGTGGATGGAGGAGCAAATTCGGGATGCCTGGGGAAGCATGGTTCTAAAAAATGTTGTACGTGAAACGGATGAAGTTGGTAAAGGTCAGATCCGGATGAGAACTGTTTTTGAACAGGCCATTGATCAACGCTCTTCAACTGGTGCCTGGAGAAATGCTCTTTCTATTTGGGAACCTGTCTGCAATGAAATTTTCGATCGTCTGATTAAACCACGCTGGGAGATTAGATAATGAAGCGTGCGCCTGTTATTCCAAAACATACGCTCAATACTCAACCGGTTGAAGATACTTCGTTATCGACACCAGCTGCCCCGATGGTGGATTCGTTAATTGCGCGCGTAGGAGTAATGGCTCGCGGTAATGCCATTACTTTGCCTGTATGTGGTCGGGATGTGAAGTTTACGGGAAAG
>JADMIO011721387.1_pt1 | contig 105361 bp, 78 predicted proteins | sample 8958161 | NCBI WGS metagenome assembly JADMIO01 (sample SAMN16585339, study PRJNA669376) | soil metagenome | isolation source: Crop rotation soil | place: USA: Cullars Rotation, Alabama | collected 2011
CCAACGTCCAACGCCCAACGTCCAACGCCCAACGTCCAACGTCCAACGTCCAACGTCCAACGCCCAACGCCCAACGTCCAACGTCCAACGTCCAACGTCCGACGTCCAACGCCCAATGAAGTGAATCAATGCCGAATGCCGATCGCTCGCTTCCCAAAGTGCGCTCGCCGTCTATCTCGCAAGCGATCGTCGAACGTCGCCTGCGCCATTGGACGTTGAGCGTTGGACGTTGGACGTTGGACGTTCGTTCCCACCACTCACCACTCACCACTCACCACTCACCACTCACCACTCACCACTCACCACTCACCATTCACCGCCCAACCCTCGCCACCCACCCCTTCCATGCACCCAATCCTCCACCTTTTCGCGACCTCAATAACCCTTTTCTCAACCTTTTCACCCTCGCACTCACCCTTTTCTCAACCTCCGCACACCCAAATCTCAACCTTTGCGCCTTCGCGAGGCACTCAGCCCATCGAATGGAACAACCTGCGCGCAAACGCGGCGCGCGTCCGGGCGAGCCGGGTGGGTATGGAGGGCTTGCGAGACGTAGCGAACCATACGAAGGCCATGCGAAATCATACCCTGACCATACGAAATTCATACCCTCGGCATACCCTGCGGATGGCGCCAAAATGGCGCACTGTGACCACAAAATCAGGGAAGACCGGATCGGCGCGGATGTGTCGGACGACAAAAATAATACGAAATCATACCCTCCGACCGTCCGGCGCTGCCGGCGGGGCGGCGACCCGATGCTTTACCTCCCTTGACACGCTGCCACGCCCGGTGACTCTTCTCGAACCAGTGCAATCTCGACGCCAATTCCTGCGCCATACTGCCGCCGCGGCCGGAGCGCTGGCATTGCCCGCCGGCGCCGAGGACGAGGAGAACCCGCGTCTCGAGCTTCACCGGGCGATGCGTCCCACGGGGGTGCCCACCATGTGGCTCGGCGCGATGACGCCGACGAGCGCCACGGTGAAAGTCAAGCTGCCGCCGGGCACACCCGCGAAGCTCTTCGTGAGGTCCGCCGGCGAGGCGCCCTTGAAGTTCTCGCCCCTGCCGCCGAAGGACCCAGCCAGCACCGTCGCGGAATTCGCAGTCACCGGCCTGCAGCCGTCCACGGTTTACACGTACACGCTCGACGTCGTGAACCGCCCCTCGTTTTACCCGCCCGGCTCGTTCAAGACGTTTCCCGCCCAGGGTCAGGCGGCGTCGTTCAACTTCGCATTCGCATCCTGCGCGCAAACGGGCTCCGAGCACGCCGTCTTCACGACCATCCACGAGAAACAGCCCGCCGTTTTCCTTCACCTCGGGGATTTTCATTATCAGAATATTTCTCGAAACAGCCCGCGACTTTACCGCGCCGCGTGGGACACCGTGCTCTCCTCATCCACGCAGGGGCCGCTCTACCGGGATGTGCCGCTCTCCTACGTGTGGGACGATCACGATTTCGGCCCCAACGACTCCGACAGCCGCGCTCCCGCGCACGCCGCGGCCCACCTGGTGTATCGGGAATATGCCCCGCATTACCCGCTGCCGGCGGGAGAAGGCGATTCGGCGATCTACCAGGCGTTCAGCATCGCGCGCGTTCGTTTCATCATGAGCGATCTTCGGGGCGAGCGCTCGCCCGGCAAAGTGGCGGACGGCCCGGGCAAATCGATGCTGGGTGCGAGGCAAAAGGAATGGTTCAAGCGCGAGTTGCTCGAGGCTTCACGCTCGCACGCAATGGTGTTCTGGACGAGCAGCGTGCCGTGGATCGGCGCGCGGGCGGACGACTCGTGGCAGAACTACGAGTACGAGCGCCGCGAGATCGCGAACTTCATCGCCGAGCATCGCATCTCGAACCTCTGCATCCTCTGCGGTGACGCGCACATGCTCGCCGCCGACGACGGACGCAAAACCAAATACGCCGACGGGGATTGCCCGCCGGTGCCGGTCCTCCACGGCTCCGCGCTCGATCAAAGCGGCAGCGTCAAGGGCGGTCCTTACAGCCACGGAAATTACACGCCGAAAAGCAACGAGGGGTGCTTCGGCTGGGTGGAAGTCCAGGACGAAGGATCGCTCGTGAAGGTGAGCTACACCGGCAGGAACCATCACGACGAAGTGAAAGTCGCCCTGGGTTTTTCCGTGGGATACGTTTAGCCCGGCGAGAGCGCCGTCCAGCACTCACATGCACGCGACCCCAGCCACGCGCTTTTTACTTGTTACCACGCAGCAGCTTTTCCGCGGTCGTGAACTCGACGAGGTTGAGGCTGCCTCGCACGGCGTCGCGCCTTTCCGCGGCTGCTTCGACGCCTTGCGCCGCGGCGCGACAATAATTCACGAACGCGAAGGTGAGGTTCACCGCCGTGCCGCGCCCCTCCTCGAACATCCGGCCGAGCAAATACTGCGCGATCGGATGATTCATTTTCGCCGCGGCGGCGTAGGACTCTCCCGCGCGCCGAATGTCGGGCTGCAAGCCGATGCCGTTCTCGTAACAATTTCCCAGATTCACGTACGCCGCCGGCAGGCCGAGCTGCGAAGCGCGTGTGAACCATCCGATGGCAGACACGCGATCCAGCCGGATGCCCGTTCCTTTTTGATAACGAACGCCGATTTCGTTCATCGCGAGTGCACTGCCGGCCTCCGAGGCGGCAAAAAGCAACTCGGTCGCCCGCGCGGGGTCGGTCTCTCCACCCAGGCCGTTGTCCAGGTATCTCGCCAGCGCGATGGCTCCATCCGCGCTCCCCGCCGCCGCGGCCTTCTCCAGCCACTCGCGGGATTCCGCCCATGCCGATGGTTCGGACGGAAAACCAATCCGGCTTTCCATCAAGAGCGCAAGCTGCACCATCGCAGCCGGAATTCCCGCTTCCGCCGCACACCGCAAGTGGAAGAGCGCCTTCTCAGGATCGTTCGCGACTCCCTCGCGATTGCCGCAGAGCATGAGCGCGACATTCAGGTGGGCAGGCGCATACCCCGCATCGGCGGCACGCTGAAACCACCTTGCCGCATCCGCGGCCGACGAGCGCCCAGGCTGGCTCGCAATGACTTCACCCAGGGCGTTCGCAATGTCCGGTCCGCCATCAGGGGCAGCCGCCTCGAGGATCTTTCGCGCGTTGTAAATGTCTCCCGCAGCCAGCGACTCCTGCGCCTTTGCGATCACATCCGATGACGGCGATTGAACCATTTCACTCATGCGAAACGTTTAGCCTATCATGGGGCCGCATTCCATTGCCACCGCGGATCGCGCACGACGGCGAGCGCTTCTTTGACATCGTAACTGCGCTGCGCGATTTCCGAATACGAAGCGCGGTGCCGGTTCCAGATCATTCGCTCCTCCTTGGTCGCGATGTGCCGGTTGCGATACGGGTGGCTGTTGCCGACGAGGTGCACCAGCCAGCCCTCGATTCCAAAGTTCCCCGGCTCGCGTGGAGTCATGTAACGCAACAACCCCGTCGGGCCATTGTCTTCGTAAAACTCCATCAATTCCTTGAGCGTGCTGATGTCGGTGTCTTCGCGGCAGTGCTTCCAAAACGGCGTGTCGAGCCGCTTGTTGAGCTTGTAGTGAAGAGCGAGAAAGTCGCGGACCTCGTCCCACACCTCGGCGATGTGCTGGTTGTAAAAGTGCCGCATCGAATCCCGCACCGACAATCCGCATTGGGTCAGTAATTCGATCAGATCGTGGCATTCACCGCAAACGACCATCAGCGCAGTCGCCTCGAGCGGCTCGACGAACCCACCCGAGTTGCCGACTGCCACGACGTTGTCCACCCACAGGCGCCGGTAGCGCCCCGAGCGGAACTTCACGATGCGCGGAGATTCCGGGACCTTCGGGTTCTTGCGCTTGAACTCAGCCGCCGCGTCGTCGTCCGAGATAGCCTGCGACGAGTACACGTAGCCGCGATTGATGTGATGTTCGTGTTCGATCTGCCATGCCCAACCCGAGTCCATCGTCTCCGCCGTCGTATAGGACAGAATCGGCTCGGTCGTGCGCTCCCATCCGCCGACCACCGCGCGGTCGCAGAACAGCGAGCGATCAAAGCTGACATACGGCTCCCCGAGCGCCTTGCCGAGCAACTCGCTGCGAAAGCCGCTCGCATCGACATAAAAGTCCGCCTCCAGCCGCCTGCCATCCTTGAGCAGCAACGCAGCGACCCCCTGCGGACCTTTTTCAACGCTCTCCACGGTGCCATCGATGATCTCGATGCCGGATTGCAACGCCACGATCTCCAGCGTCTCGATCAATTTGCGGTTTTCGATGTGAAATCCATGCCACGGCTGGATGTCCGGTCCACCGCCCTTCGGGTTGCGCGGGAAGACCTTGTCGTGGGCCATGAGCGCAGTAGGAAGATCCGCACAGCGGAACTCGTCGTCGCAATAAAACCCGTGTGATCGTGGGAGATCCATCCAGCGGCAATCAAGCGCCTTCGCAAATCCGTAGTCGAACTGCTGCCGGGGCCCCCAAAGAAAACGGATGCCAATTTTCCATGTCGGCTGCGCGTGCTTGTAAAAAAGGCCGGGGTCGATGCGCAGGTAATCGAAAAGGTGGTTGGGGAAATTTGGGGTCGTCCCCTCGCCCACGCCGATCGTTCCGATCTCCGGGCTCCGCACGATCCGCACGTCGAGTTGCGGAAGTTTTCGCTTGAGGGAAAGTGCGACAATGAGCCCGGCGCTCCCTGCTCCGAGGACGATTATTTTCTTAATGGGCATCGACATAAAAGGTGCGGGCAAATGACCGGCTGCGCCAGTGACGCATGACTAACGGCCATTCCCCATCCGCGAAGCGCCAGCGCCAGCGGATGAATCCGATGCAGGCGGCGAAATCGCGACATGCGTGTGACAAAGTGTGCATGGCGTTTATGGCTTTACCTCGACGCCGAGTTTCCGGCCCAACGCGATGAGCTCGATGGTCAATGACTCCCGCGTTTTTCCCCGAAGCAGATGCACACGCTCCGCAGCCGCCTCGTCCTCCCCACGGCGCAACGCGTCGAGATATCCTGCCAGCGGCGCGCCGCCGTCCTTCTGGATGAAATAATACGTGAGCAGCGCTGCGGAATTGTAGAGATCGTAGGCACCCTGCTGCTCGACGGCGGATTTCCACTCCCCGCCCCGCATTCCCATGAGTTGCGAAGGCGGCACGAGAGTGATGCTTCGCGTGTCGCTCGTCTTGCGCCACTTGAGCAGATAATCGTGCATCCCTGCGCCCGGTGTCTTCAGCGTGTAGCGACCTTGCGCATAGGGAAGCGACGCGACAAATTCAGCGATGCCCTCCCAGGCCCACAGCGGAACCTGCGCATGCCACCGAGCCATGAGCTGATGCGTCACCTCGTGTTTCAAAACGAAGAGACTGCGGCCATAGTCGAGCCGCACGCTTCCGGCCTTTTGCTCAATCCCAAGATTCGGCAGCAGCACGAACATCCGCCCCGTGCGCCCGTCGTAATATCCGCCACTCCCGCCTCCGCCGCCCGCGCGCCCGTAGCTGTCCGCGTCGCGCATCATGGCCACCGGATAACGTTCGTCCTCGCCCCCCGCATGCAGGCCAAGTGGCATCGCGATCAGTGCGGCGCGCGTTGCCTCGAAGACCGTGGCGAGTTCATTCGCCGTGCCCGTTGGCAACTTTACTTCCGAAAGGATCCGAAAATTGGTGCTCTCATAGGTCGAAACACCCGCCTCCTCGCCGCGAAACTGCACCTCGCCAGCCGGTGCCACCGCGATCTCGGGCCAGGGTGCGAGCTTGTTCGGCACGATCAGCGGATATCGCCATTCCGTCCGCCACGAACGCACCCATTCCACGTCCGCCGGGGAAAGATCGGAAAGCGCCGCGACAAATGGCGGCTTCTCTCCCGGCGAAAAAGTCGCGCGCAGGCCATCTGCGGCTGCGATGGCAGCCTCGAAGGTCCGGCCGTCCCGCATCGTCCACTTCCGCGACTGTTCCTCGGCGGCAAACGCCGGGAACGCGAGCGCTATCAAGACGCCAAGGCATCCGGATGCGATCCGCGCGAAGGCCCGGCAACAAAGGCGTGCACCAATGATCAGTTCGAGGTCCATGCGATCAGAGCAAGCGCGGGTAGCAGGCCATGTAGCTCGTCCCCTCCATTTCCTCGACCCGCATTCGGCGGTCGCGCGCGAACTCGCTCCAGCTCTCGGTGAAAATCATCTCGCCTCTCGTCGCGTTGTATCCGTTCACGATGCTCGCATGCGCGTAACCCCCTCGCACGGGCCACAACTTCCTGTCGTTCATGTCCGCGCGCGGCAACGTCGCGGCGGCGTCTTCCGCAAAGCGCTGTGCAAATGTCGTGTGAACGAAATCACGCTCCTGGCTCCAGTGCCGGAAGGCAACCACCGGCATTCCCGTTTCAATCGCCGCCCGCGCTTTCCCCGCCTCGAATTTCTGGGCTCGCTCGATCCGCAGCGCACCGGCCGCCGCCGCCGCATCGTACACCTCGCGAGTCTTTGCATCCTGCGTGTTCCCATAGTGAATGCCAGCCGCCGCAGCCAGTTCCTCGGTCTCAACTCTGAGCCCGAGATATTGCATCAGCATTGCCAGCGCCGACATCCCGCAATAGGCGCGGTTTCCTTGCTGAAGCAGCGGGACGCTCGAGATGATCCGGTCGCCATTCTTCTCGGTGCGCACGAGCGAGGCAAACGTGCGTGCCTGCTCGTCGCGCTTTTGCGTGCGCCGCCACGGAGCGAGGAGTTGGGTTGCCCCATCCTCGTCGCGGAAAAGCGAAAGCTTCACAAAGTACTCCGGCCACACCACGAGCCGCGACCATACGTCGCCATGCTTCGCCACACGCGCCGTGTGCTTCAGCAACGTCTTCCCGCCGAGCGGCACATCGCGAAACTTGGCGCCGAGCGCCGTCACGCCGTTCTCCACCGCCGACGACGCCTGCTTGTGCGCCGTGAGAAATTCAGGGACTCGCGGCGCCGGATCGCCCTGCCCGAAGCCGAAGAACGCACCCGCATCGATAAAGAGGAGCGAGATTGAACGCAGTTTTCCCTCCTCGAAAAATGCAGTCGCACTGTACGCTTTGGTGCCGAACAGTTCGCACGATCCCGGCCAAACCCTGCACGCGATCCGCTGCTTCGCATCAGGCGCCCGCCATGAGCCGAGAAACTCCGCGTTGTCCCAAAGCGTGAGGTTTTTCAAGGCATCCACCGGAAACAGCGCGCCGCGTTGCCCCGCACCACCTGGAAAGCCGCGGCGCTCTTGCGCACGAAGCGGAACAGCCAGTGATGCGAGCGACGCGAGAAAAGCGCGGCGGCCCAGCGCGATCACGGCGCCTTGGCGATCTCGACACTCACGTCGCCCTTCGCGCCATCTTCGAGGGTCACTCGCGCTCCCTTGTAAGTCACCGGACCTTTCACTTCCGCGCCCGTGTAAGTGCGAATGCCCGACTCCACTCGTTCACGCAGCGTCGCATTCTGCTTGCCGCGTTTTTTGTCGTCCGCCGCGCGATACAACACATGGTACTTTGCGGCGCCGTTCCCGGATTTTACCTCCGTGACTTCCGATGCCTGCACGCCGAAGACGACCGCCGTCATATCCAGCCGCTGTGTGCCCTCCTTCCCGCGCACCGGCGCCCACGTCCCCTTCATCTCCCCGCCTTGCGCCACGGCAGCCACCGCGACATCTTCAAATGGTTTGCCGATCGAACCAAAGAATCCATTGCCGAAAGTTTGCGGAATGGCGACCGCCGCACCGGCAAGCACGCCAGCGGCGAGAACTGAGGTGAGTAACGTTTTCATGGTTGGTCGGAATGGAAGCACAGGAGCCCACTGAAGCCAACTTCCCGATTGTGAAAGCGTCGATAGATTTTTCACCCCAAAAAACAGCGCTTTACTCTCGCACGAGTGCAGACGCCTCCCCGGTCAATTGGCACATCGAGAACCGTTTAGCTTTCCACGGAAAGCGATTTGCCCTAAACTCGCGCCACGTCACCCGAGATGCGAACATCCGGGCCGAGCCGGGTCGCCGTCATATTCTCGAGCCGAACGCTCTCCTCCGATGAACCCGCGCCGCGCCCAGCGATGACATTCGGCCCTCCGCAGAGCATCGGAGCCAAATAGATGACCACGCGATCCACGAGCCGCGCATCGAACGCTGCGCCAAGCAACTCGCCGCCTCCCTCGATCAGCACGCTGGCGCAGCCGCGCCGGGCGAGGTCATGCAGTACGGCGCGGAGAGGTTTGCCACGATAGACGACCGTTCGCGATCGATGGGCATCGGTGAATAGATGGGCCTCCTTTGGCAGGTGTCCGCGTCGAGTGAGAATGACTCGAAGAGGCTGCCGGCCGACAGCGCCCCGCACGCCGCGAACGGTGAGGCGCGGGTTGTCGGCCCGGAGTGTGCCGGCACCGATGAGAATGGCATCGACCTGGGCCCGAAGGCGCATCGCGTCAGCACGCGAACGCTCGCTCGTGAGCCACTGGCTCTCGCGCGGCGGCCGCGTAAGGCGCCCATCGAGGGACATGCCCGCTTTCGCAATGACGAGCGGGAGGCCCGTGGCAACCCATTTGTTGAAGGGTGCGTTGAGGGCCATGCACTCCCCGGCGAGCACGCCATGATTTACGCGAATGCCCGCCTTTTCCAGAATCCCCAATGCACGCCCCGAATGCGCCGGATTCGGATCGGTCGCGCCATAAACGACCCGCCGGAACCCCGCCGCGATGAGCGCGTCCGTGCATGGCGGTGTGCGACCATGCGTGCAACAGGGTTCGAGCGTGATGTAAATCGTGGCACCTTTCGCGAATGCTGGATTCTTCAACGCGCGCAGGGCCTCAATCTCCGCATGCGGCTCCCCTGCCCCGCGATGCCAGCCGCGCCCGATCACTTTTCCACCCTTCACGATAATCGCGCCAACGGCGGGGTTCGGCGATGTACGCCCCTCTCCCCGCGCCGCTTCAAGCAGCGCGAGGCGCATGAACTTTTCGTCGCCGGGGTGGTTCATGGCGTTTGTGCTATGATCAGAAAATGCGCGACGCAAGTAGATGCGAACGGTCCCGAACAGGCTCGATAAATGCGCGCGCACCCTCAACACACCCGAATCATAACATTCTGAAATGTCCCCTCACCGGACTTGCGGGCCGGGTGAAAAATGCGAATCGTCGGCACATCATGCAGGCCCGCGACAAGGCACGGCTCTATCACGATCTCGGCGAACTCATGCGCAGCGGTGTGCCTTTTCACAAGGCAATCGAACTCCTCGCGCAGCGGACGCGCGGTCCGGTGGCGGGCGTGATGCGCGGCCTGCGCAAGGCCCTCGCGAACGGCGACACGCTGCCGGAGGCGCTTGCGACACAGCGGGGCATCAACGATCTTGACGCCGCTCTTTTCTCGGCCAGCGAGCGCTCCGGTAAACTGGACCGCGGTTTTGCGCTCGCCTCCGAGTATTACAAGTCGATTGATACTGCGCGCGCGCAAATGTGGGCGCGGGCGGCGTACCCGATCTTCATCCTGCATTTCGCGCTGATCTCGTTCAACGTGCCACTGGCGATCAAGGAGGGTTTTCCTGCGTTTGTACGTGCTGTGATTACCGGGATGATCCTCATCTGGATCGCCGCCGCGGTGCTCTACATGGTCGCGTCCTTTGCCACGGATGCCGCCCGGCGGAGCGCCGCGATCGACCGGCTGCTTCGCGCGATCCCGGTGATCGGGAATCTTCGGCGCGCCTTTGCGATGAGCCGGTTCTGCGCCGCATACGACATGCAGCTCGAGGCCGGCGTGAATGTGTACGAGACGCTCGATGCGGCCGGCCGCGCGAGCGCGAGTGCCATCGCGGCAAACGCCGCAGCGCGAGCCAGCGTGGACGTGCGCGAAGGCAGCAGCGTGGGCGCGGGGCTGGAGCGCACGGGCGATTTTCCCGAGCCCGTCACGCGCGCATTCATGGTGGGCGAAGAGACCGGCCGGCTCGACCAGGAACTCCGCATGCTCGCCGAGGATTACCGGGTGTCCGCGATGCGAAGGCTGGATGTCATCACCGAGTGGGCGCCCAGGCTGCTCTACCTCGGTATCGTCGTTTATGTCGGCTACAAGATCGTCGCATTTTACTCGGGCTATTTCGGACAGCTCAACGATCTTGATCTGACAAACCCGATGCACCGGTAGCACCGCGGCGGCACCGGCCGAAACCGGTCGAGACTCGCGCTTGCAGATCGCCGTCGCTTTCCCTCATCGTCCGCGCCCTTTGATGAAAGAATACCGCTTCAACCGACTCTTCAACCCGCAAACCAAACGCTGCTTCGACGTCGCAGTGGACCACGGCTTTTTCAATGAATCCGCATTCCTGCAAGGCATCGAGAATCTCGCGGAGTCGGTGAAGGTCCTCGTCGCCGCCGCGCCCGACGCGATCCAACTCACGATCGGCCAGGCGCACTACCTTCAATCGCTGCCCGTTCGCCCAAAACCCGCGCTCGTGCTGCGCACCGACGTCGCAAACGTCTATGGCAAGGAACTGCCGCGCGCCCTTTTCTCCCGAATGATCGAGAACGCCGTGGAGCAGGGCGTGAGGCTCGATGCGGCGTGCGTGGTGGTGAATCTTTTCCGCATCCCCGGCGAGCCGGAGGTCACGGACCAGTGCATCGAGAACATCCTCAAGCTCAAGCCCGCATGCGATCGTGCGTGCATGCCGCTGATGATCGAGCCGCTCGTCTTCAAGCCGAATTCGCAGGCCGGCGGCTACATGGTGGACGGCGATCCGGTGAAAATCGTTCCGCTCGTGCGGCAGGCCTGCGAGCTCGGTGCAGACATCATCAAGGCCGATCCTACGGACGACGTGAATGTGTATCACAAGGTGATCGAGATCGCGGGGCGCATCCCCGTTCTCGTGCGCGGCGGCGGCAAGGCGAGCGACGAGGAGATCCTCACGCGCACCGAGGCGCTCATCAAGCAGGGCGCGGCGGGCATCGTGTATGGCCGGAATATTATCCAGCACGCGAACCCCGGCGGGATGACGCGCGCGCTGATGGCCATCGTGCACGATGGCGCGACGGCGAGCGCGGCGGGGAAGATGGTTTTGGTCTGAGCCCGGCGGCGGGAGTGAACAGTAGCCGGGACGCGGTTCACTGTTTTCCATTCATTGTTTCGATGTACCCGGCCCCCGGAAACGCGCGGTAGAATCGCCAAATCTCTTGACCTGCGCGCGGGGACTCCAGATGCCTTGCGTCGCATGGCCATTCTCGTCGATTCCAATACCCGCATCCTCGTCCAAGGCATCACAGGGGACTTCGGTTCCCGCCACGCAAAGCTATCGCTCGACTACGGCACGCAGCTCGTGGCGGGAGTCACCCCGGGGAAAGGCGGGCAGACCTTCGAGCATGGCGCGCACAAGGTGCCTGTCTTCGATACCGTGGCCGAGGCCGTGAAGGCGACCGGCGCAACTGTGAGCGTGATCTTCGTACCGCCGGCTTTTGCGGCAGACGCGATTCTCGAGTGCGTGGACGCCGGACTCGAACTCGCCGTTGCCATCACCGAGGGCATTCCGGTGAACGACATGATCAAGGTGAAGTCCGCAATGACGGGAAAACGGACGCGCCTCATCGGGCCAAATTGCCCGGGACTCGTCACGCCTGGGCGCGGCGAGCAAAGCCACGGCGGCTGCCGCATCGGCATCGCGCCCGGCTACATTCACAAGCGTGGCAACGTCGGCGTCGTCTCGCGCAGCGGCACGCTTACATACGAAGCCGTATGGCAGCTCACTTCGCGTGGCTTTGGGCAGAGCACGTGCGTCGGCATCGGCGGTGACCCGGTGAATGGCACGAGCCACACGGATGTGCTGAAGCTTTTCAACGACGACCCGGAAACGGAGGCGATCGTCATGATCGGCGAAATCGGCGGCGACGCCGAGGAGCAGGCCGCCGCATGGGCGAAGGCAAACTGCAAGAAGCCCATCGCCGCGTTCATTGCCGGTGCCAGCGCTCCGCCCGGACGCCGCATGGGCCATGCGGGCGCCATCGTCAGCGGTGGCAAAGGCACCGCCGCCGCAAAGATCGCCGCGCTCAAGGATGCGGGCATCGCCGTTGCCCCCACCCCCGGCGTGATGGCGGACATACTGCTGAAGCATTGGGGCAAGGCGTAGCGCACCCGCAGCCGTTCAATCCTGACCAGTCAGGAGACGTATCCGCCGGGTGTTTTCGTTTTCCCGATAATACAGCGGGTTGGGCTTCGAATTGGCAATCAGCTTGCCGGAATTCGTCAGAAAGCCGGAGCGCCCCGATGCCGTTCGGATGAAGATTCCGCCTCCCAGGTTTTCCGCCTGCACAAGCCCGGGTGGCCAAACGAACTGGCCCTTTCGATTGATGACCGCGTATTTGCCGTTGTGCGAGACCGCGCAAACTTCGCCAATGAAGTGCCAGCGGTAAGTGGCATCGAACGCCGGTTTGATGATCCATTTGCCCTGTTTGTTGATGAACCCGTAATTCCCGCCTTCCGCCACCCCTGCAAGTCCCTCATGGAATTCGGGTGCCGACTCGTACCTGGCAGGCAGGGCGATATTCCCGTGCTTGTCGCAAGCCCCCCATTTCCCACCGATGCAAAACGCGACCAACCCTTCCGACAAGCGTGGCTCGCGGTTTGGGTAAAATCGAAAATCAGTCAGCACGACCTTGCCGTCCTTGAAGCGGACTTTCGCCGATCGATCCGGAAAACATCCGGCGGATATGGTAAAACGCATCGACACTTCCGCTTTCCCCGGCGCATTGGCGATGAGCGGCGGCATGTCGCGATCGCTTTGATCTGCACTCGCAGTGACGGTTTTAGCGCGGCCCTCACGCTGGGCCGTGGTCGTGCAAGCGGCAAAGCTGAATACGATGAGGAGAAGTGTGAGAAGGCGAAGGAGCATGGACCACGTTTGGGGGCAGCAACCCCGCGGCTCAACCGCGAAGTGGCCCACGCGCGCGGGTTCGCACGCGGCGCTCAGTCCGAATTTTTACGCCATTCGGCTCACACCGCTACGCGCGGCGCCGCCGGCGGCCAGCGAGCATTGCAAGGCCTCCGAGCAGGAGCGCAGCGCTGCCTGGCTCGGGGACGGCGATCAGCTCGATATCGTTGCCATCGCCACCCGTATAATCGAGCTGGAACGTCGTGCCGGACACGGAGAACGCCCCGCCATCGGCGATGGGCGACCCGCCGACAGTGAACAGCGATGAGGCAACGACGGCGTCCGGGCCATCGTTGCTCACGATCATGAAGCGGTCGCCGGCCGAGGGCGTGAAACCGAGCGTGATGTCGAGTGAAGTCGGCGCGCTGATGGTGACTGTGCTCGATGCCAGCCCGAGGACGGCGAGTTGGTCGAATTGCGTGCCCGCAGTGGTGCCGTTGATTTCCACCGCGAAGGAGCCGCCGCCGAAATCCACGCTGCCATTGGCGGTGAGAATGCCAGGGCCCGTGCCGGGCGAAAGCGTTCCGCCGTTGAGATCGAGTGCGCCGACGCTGCCCGCGCCGCTGAGAATGCCGGTCGCGTTCACCGTCGTCAGCGTGCTGCCGCTGATGCTGCCCGTCACGCGAAGTGTGCCGGCATTCACCGTGGTCGTACCGGTGTAGCTGCTGGCAGCTGTCAGTTCCATGGTGCCCGAGCCGCTCTTGGTCAAACCGCCGGTCGCGCTTCCGAAATCGCCGGATTGATTTTTCAGCGCAGTGCTGACGACGAGATCCGCAGCGCCATCGCCAGTGGCGTTCGCAACATTGAAGAGGGTGTTTGCCGCGAGATGATTGCCCCTTCCATTGGTCGTGCTGATGACGGATGCCGTGCTGCCGCCGACGGTGACATCGCCGCGGAACTGGTAACCCTCGTAAACGCCAGGCCCGTCGGTCGCCGCTTGCGTAAGCGTGGCACCATTGAGCGCAAGCGCGCCGAGGACGTTATATCGCGTCGAGGTCAGCGTTCCCCCGTTGAGCGTGATCGCCGGGAGATTGTTGTTCCCGACGCCGTTGCCGAAGATGTTGTTGCTGGTGAAGCTGAGTGTGCCCGCCGGGTTCACCGTCACCGTCCTGCCAGCGAGGTTCGCGACGCCAAGCGTTCCGGCGGAGCCATTTGCAGCGCCGAGGCTGGTCGCAACCAGGGTGCCCGCATTGACGGTCACATTTCCCGAGAACGTGCTCGCCGCGGCCTGGAGCGTGAGGGTGGCTGCGCCTTCCTTCACGAGGTTGGTGCGTCCGCTGAAAGTTCCGTTGAACGAAGATGCCGGCGCTGTCGTTTGATTGACGGTGAAAGTCGAAGTCGCGGTGGGATGGGAGTTTGAGATGCCCTTGGTGAGGAGGTTGCCCGTGGGTGCCTGCCATTCGAGGCCCTGCACGGTTTGGTTGAACCCATTCAAGTCCATCGTGGCGGCCTGGTCACCCGCCTGACCGATGACCAGCCGGCCTGCCACCGGGAGCGCATCGTTTGCTCCGATGCGCAGGACGCCGAAGAGCGAGTTCGAGGACCGCGCCACGTTGCCCGTCGAGTTGACGATCGCAATCGCTCCATCGGTGACGGCAATCGTCGAGCCGGCGCTCGGAAGATTGATCGACCCATTGATCACACTGGTGCCGGTTCCCCGCAAGAAGAGCACATTCGAGAACGCGTTGACGGCTTCGGCAAACGCCCCCGGTGTCGTCTCGCCGATCGGTCCGTTAAAAGTGAGCGTTCCGGCAGCCGCAACGTTGAATTGCACGATGGCCGAGCCGGAAAGCGACAACGGTCCGTTGATCGCCGAGGTTCCCGAGCTCGTGACCTGCGAGCGCAGGCTCGTCGCGCCGTTCTGGAGGCTCGTCATGATCAGCGTCGTGGCCGCTGGCAGCGCGACGCCCGGCAGGTTGAGTATGTTGGCGTTTCCACTCGCTCCCGCGGCGGGATAGTTCACGGTGATGGAACTTGCGTTTGGCACGGCGGGTTGATTGGCCAGTTGCAACGTCGTCAGTCCGGTGGAGGTCGCCGTCACCGAGATGTCCCCCGTGTAGCCCGAATTGAGGCCCGTGAGCGAGAATGTGCCGCCACCGGCGAGCATGCTGTTGAAGGTCAGCGGAGCACTCCCGGTGAGGTTTCCCGCGACCGTCACCGTCTGCGCCGCGGCGTTGCTCATCGCCAGAATACCGCCGCCCGAGCCGATATTGATGCCTCGCAAAGTACCGGTGTTGAGCGCGGCAGTCGCGGTGATCCGCGCGCCGTTGCTGAGATCGATGCCGTTCGTGTTGCTTCCCAAGCCGAGGCTCGCGCCGTTGGAAATAGAAAGCGTGCCACCGTTGACAACCGTTGTGCCGCGATACGTGTTCGTGCCGGCGAGAATGAGCGTGCTGTTACCGCTCTTCACGATACCACCCGGCCCGGCGATGCCGACCCCGGCGCTCGTGAGCGTGTAGTCTGTAGTGTTTGAAGTAATCGTAGTGCCCCACGGGATCACGCCGCTCGCGACCGAAACGGCCGAATTCAGTCCGCCCTCGGGGAAGACGACGATGTCGCCCGTGAAGAAATTCTGCGGGACGGCACCATCGTTCCAGTTCGTGTCCGTGTTGTTGTTCCAATTCGCGTTCGCCAATCCGGTCCACGAGAGCAATTTGATGCCGGGAACGTCCACCGTGATGGAATTGCCTGTGTCATTGACGACGGGAGCGTTGCGGAAAGTCCCGGCATTTGCGACGACAGGCAGTGCTCCCGTCTTCGAGGTGTATTTGATTGCCGTCCATGGTCCGCCCGTCTCCGGCGTGGTCGCGAAGTCGAGCGTTGTCGTCCCCAGCATGTTGAGGCTGCCTGCGGTGAGCGCGCCCGCCGTGTTCGGATTGAAGTACACGACGCTGCCCGTCGCGACCCCGAGGTTCACGGTGGTGGCCGTCGGCTCGCCTGCAAGGGCGGCGGTGTCCGCGACGTTGATGGTGGGCGAGGCCAGGTTCGAGGGAACTTCGAGCACGCCGGCGCTCACATTCGTCACGCCGGTGAAACCCGCGCCGCTCCCGGTGAGCGAAGTAAGGCCCGCGCCGAGCTTCGTGAGCGTGACGCCCGATCCATTGCTGACGAGAGCCGGCGAGATCACCTGGAAACCGGCGTTGTTGAGGGTCAATGTGCCGCCGCCGGAGAGTTTCAGCGGCGCAGTGCCGTTGACCGTGCGCGTCAGCGTAAAGCCGTTGCCCGCGCCGTTCGTGTCGAGCGTGGTGCCCGCGCCGGAGACCGTGATGTTCGCATCGAGCGGGATGTTGAGATTCGCGCCGGTGTTGCCCACCGCGCCGCCTGTGCCGGAATTATCCACGCGCACCGTGCCGCCCGCGAAGCTGACAGCGGTGGTCGCATTGCCTGATTTGATGCCCCACGTGCTGCGGAGGTTGAGCACGCCGCTGTTCAAGTTGTAACGATCGATGCCGTCACCCATGTTTGCGCCGATGCCAGTGTCGCCACGGTTATCGAGGACGATCCAGTTGGTCGTCACGGTGCCGGAATTGTGATTGAAAATGCCCTGCCCATCGATGCCGAGATAGATGCCGCCGCCGTGAATCGTGGCTGTGGCGAACGCCTCGATATTATTGTCGCCAGTAGTGCCCGCACCGCCGGAGCCGGCGGTGTTGGGGTTGTTCACGGTCGATGCGCCCGTGAGCGTGAGCGTGCCGCCGTTCATGTTGTAAGTTCCCGTTTCCGTCCCGAAATGGCCGGCACGCAACTGCCCGAGGACATTGACCGTCCCTCCGTTCTGGTTCACCACCCCGCCGGTGCCATTGGCGACTTCACCGACAGTGAAAAAGTTTGCGGTGACCGTCGCACCGGCACCGATGTTCATCACGGGATTGATGCCCGCCGCAGTTCCACTGAGCTGGATTTTCTCCGCGGTCAGCGTGCCGTTGATATTGGTCAGGGTGCCCGCGCGGGTTTGGCCCATCCGAATGATGCCACCCGATGCCGGTGCCGCCGAGCCTAGGATGATCGAGTTTCCGTTGTCGCTAAACCCCGCGCCGCGAGTGTCAAAATCGATGATCGTCCGGTTGAGGTTGCCGCCGGCAGCCGTGATCGTGTTGCCCGCGCCAAGCGTATAGCCGTCCGACCGGTCGAATCCAAGCGCCCCACTGGTGCCGTTCGTCGCTCCGATGACGCCTTCCGCAACGATCGTCACCGGGCCCGATCCAAGCGTTCCCGTGGTGCCGCCGTTCCCGATATTCAGGCGCCTTTCGATGTTGGCGGTGGTCTGCGGCGCCGCACCGCCGACGCCGCCAATGACGGTGGAAGTGTACGAATTGGCGCCGGTGAAGATGATCGTGTAGGCATTTGGGTAGTTCGAGACGTTCACCTCCAGCGGCCCGCCGGAGATCGAACCGCTGACAGTGCCCGTGCTGCTGTGCGCGCCGATGCGTGCTCCAGCGCCGGTCACTACGATGTTCCCGGCCCAGGTCGCTCCATTCTCCAGCCGCAGCGCACCGATATTGCCGTTGGCATCCGCAAACCCGGTGCCTGTGATGGTGAGGTCGTTCGCGTGGGTGACGCTCGCCGCCGTGTAGAATTGCGCGCCATTTTGCACTTCGATCGGTCCCGTGCCGACGGCGGTGAATGCCGGCTGCAACACGCGGTAGGTGCCGCTCGCGGGGGAAAGCAGGCGCAGAGTGCCGGTGTGGCCCGTATTGTTGCCCGTGAGAGAGAGCGAATCCGCCACCGTACCGACGACGCCCGTGCGCAGGTTCACCTCGATGGTGCCCGCTCCCGTGACGCTGCGGCTAAAAGTCGTCGTCGCCGCAGTGGCCGTACCATCGCGGGTGAGTTTCAACGTAGCGCCCGCGGCGAGATTGATTCCGCTCGTCGCGGTCAGTGTGCCGCCGTCATGATCCAGTTCGAGCGTTCCCGCCAGGATGTCGGTCGAGCCCGTGTAAGTATTCGCTCCGCGAAGAATCGTGGTTCCGCTGCTCGTCAAGCCGCTGGCACCGGTGATGGTACCTGTGCTCGTGAGCGTGCCGCCAGGTCCCACGGTGACGTTCGTCCCGTTCAGCGTGCCCGTGAGATTCAGCGTGCCGGCGTCAATGTTCGTGGGGCCGCTGTACTGATGCACGCCGCCGAGATTGACCACGCCGTTGCCGGTTTTGCTCACGCCACCAGAGCCAACGATACCGGACGTGCCGGTGATGTTGATCGCTGTCGTCGTGGTGTTCGAGAAGTTGACCTTCGACGGGTTCACCGGCGCCGCGATGTCCGCGGTGGCGGTTAACGGCGAGTCCTGGAAAACAACCTCGTCCGACTCGACGTAATCCGTCTGTGCGGCGGTGGACTGGAGCTTCCAGTTTCCGGTCGCGCCCGTCGCCCATGCGGTCGAATTGGTGCCATCCCAAACGACGCGATCGTTTCCCTGCACGTTGAGCTGGATGGCCGTGCCGGTGTCGATGAGCGTGCCGGTAATGTGGCCGCTCGGGCCAAAGGCGAACCCAGCGAGCCCGATCGGGCTCGCGTTGTTGTAATTGATCAGCGTGTAAGTGCCGTTCGGAATGAGACCGCCGAGCTGGTTGATTGACACCGTTGCGGTGCCATTGGTCGCGAGCCCATTGAGCGCGGTCACGTTCGCCTGGCTGCTCGTCGAACTGGCCGCGTTGATGGTCGAGCGGAAGCCTGTCGCACCCGGCCCAAAAGCGAGTGAGTCCGTGGTGAAGTTCGAGACCAGATTGTGACGGCCCGCAGCCAGCGTGCCGGCGTTCACCGAGAGGCCACCCGTGATGCTCGCATCATTCAGTGCGAGCGTACCCGCGCCGATCTTGGTGAGGCCCGCGCCCGTGAGCGCCGCGCCGTTCACGACGAGATCGTCCGCCGCGATGGAATTCGAGACAGAGATATTCCGCGGCGTCGCTCCGAAGGCGACGGTGCCGCCTGCGGTGGCATTGATGGTGTGATACGCGTGGCCGCTGGTGAGGTTCACCGTCGTCACGTCGCCGTTCAACGTGAGTGTGTTGCCGCCGAGGTTCACCGTGCCGGTGATCTGGCTGTTGGCGCCGCCGTTGCCGAGTTCGAGCGAGGCCAGAGTCTGGTTGAATCCATTCATCTCCAGCGAGGAGTTGCCCGACCCCCCGAGTTTCAATACCGCGGTCGTCGCAATGCCATTCGTGGCTCCCACGATGACGGCGTTCGTCGTCGTCAGCGAAGTATAGCCCGTGCCGCCGCCGCGGTAAATCACGCGTCCATCGCGTTGCGAAACGGCTCCAGGGCCGGAGATCACGCCATTGAGCACGAGTTCATTTCCCACCGCGAGGCCGCCAACGAACGTCCCGCCATTTGTCGGCGCGCCATTCAGGGTGATCGTGCCATTCACCACCGCCTGGCCCGTGCCTGTCTGCTGGAGAAGCCCTTGTCCCACGGCGTTCGTCACTCCCGCGTCCACGAAGATGCTATTTCCGATCGCCACGCCGCCATTGATGAACAGGCGTCCCGTGCTGCCGGCGCTAAATGTCACTGTTCCCGAGCCGAGCGCCCCGGCGTTGTTTGCCTGGATGGAACCCGCCACGATGTTCGTTCCGCCGCCGTAGGTATTCGCGTTCCCCAGGACGATCGTTCCGCCGCCCCGCTTGCTCAGCACGACCCCCCCCGAAACCACGCCGTTGATGGTTCCGGTCCCGGTATTGTTGCCCACGGCCGAGTCAGCATTCATCACCACGCCTCCCGAGATGATCGCGTTTCCCTCGAGGCGCAGCGCGCCGAACGGCTGGTTTGCCGCCGTCTCCACCCAGCCATTGCCGGCGATATTGAACGTGTTCGCAAACGTCTGCGCGCCGCTTGCAAAAATCTGGCCGCCCGAAAGCACATTCACCGCACCGGTTCCGAGCGCGGCGTTGCTCGTGGTGACTTGCACGCGCACGTCCGAAACCGTCGTGCCTCCGGAGTAAGTATTGGCGCCACTTACGACGAACTGCCCGTTGAGCGCCCCGGCAGCGTTCACCACGCCGTCCGTGTCGTTGTTGAACGTCAACGTTTTCGAGGCTCCGGAAATGATGCCGCTGAGCGTCTGGACGGCCGAGGTGTTCGACCGGATCACGGCATTATCCACGAGGGTCAGCGGTGCGCTGATGGTGTTCGCAATCGCCGCCGTGAAATCAATCGTGGCGTCCGCCGTCCCGGTGCCGTCGAGGTTCAGCACCACCGCTGTCCCTGAAGATGCCAGCGTGAAACCGAACAGCGTCGCGGCCGAATCGCCGATGTTGAGGTCGCCCGCCGTACGGCTGGTGGTATCGATCGTCACTGTCCGTGCAGCCGAAATGTTGTTGGTGAGATTGATGACGTCGCCAGCCGCCGTTCCCGGGACGACTGCCGGGTTCCAGCTTCCTGCCGTGCCCCAGTTGCCATTCGCATCGACGTTCCACGTGCCGATGGCGGCGTGGCCGGATGTGGTTGCCGAGATGACAGCGGCGATGCTGCCGAGAAGGATGCGATGTTTGCGGGATTTCATGGTTGTAGGAGACGGTTCTTGGAGGGGTGCGACACGATGCAGCGCTGAAAGGAAAGCCCAGCCAAAGTCAGGTATGAACAGATTGCAACCATTTCCCTCGACCGCTGCGGTGACATTTTTGCGACCCGATCAGGCCGGACCGCCGGCGGTACCGACGCCCGGCGTGATGGCAGACACGCCGCCGAAGCACCGTGGAAAAGCACGAGGTGCTGGAGCTGATTCGCGCCGACAATCGGATGCCCTGACTCAAAGTCAGATATCGTTCTATCGAAAGAGCTTGCGCCTTTCGCAGGATCGGCAATCAACGCCCGCAAGTGTTCAAAAAACGGCACTACGCACGTGACCATCGCCAAATCATTCGAACAGCGATGAGCAACCCGTAAATGCCGAATATCCAACCGAGTTTCCATGCGACGCTACCCCATAAATTGTCCTTCGCCTCGACGACCTTCCAAAGGCCGCTGATCAGGCTTCCAAAAAACAATGCCAGATATTTGGGGTTCATTTCGTCACCACCAGGATAGGCGATGGCGCGGAAATCAGGCAAGCAGTCTCGGAAGGACCGGGCCAGAACCGCTCGACCTCGCCTCATCGATGATACACCTTCGTATCACAATGAAGACGGCCACCGTGCGTGACTTGAGGAACAAATTCGCCGACGTGGCAAAATGGATCGAGCACGGCGAGTCGGTAACGATTACCCGCAATCGCGCAGCCTTCGCCACGCTCTCTCCGGCAAAGCCAGCAAAATCCGCCAGGGCTGATTGGATGGCGCGTTTCGCCAGGCGCAAACCAGTCGGCAAGGGCCTGTCGAAAGCAGTCACAGAAAAGCTCTGGTCTGATTTGCGCGATTGAACGGGTCACGGACTGCAGCCCGCATTGAATCTCGGGCTCGGAAAGCAAATTCCCTCGCGGAATTTGTTTGACTTTCCGTCCAGCTTCAGTCAGCTTCATCTCATGTTCACCGCCCCTTCCCTTCCCTCTTCCACCAGACCCCGCGATATTAACATTTCGCACCTCGTTGTTCAATGGTTTCGCGCGCTCATCGCGCTGTGCCAGCGCTCGCTGCCAGTCATCCAGCGGTCCGGGAAAAAGCACCTGCTTCCATTCGACGCACACGTGTTGAAAGAACCGCTGTTCGCTCGCACACAGTCTGACGGACAGACCATTCCACGACAAAAAACGGGCGGCCCCCATACCCAAACCATACGAAAATCATACCCTCCCCATACCCTCCGGGGTAGTGCCAATTTGGCGCTGGTGACCACAAATCCTGAAGCGGTTGCGTACGGGGTTGCGCCAGGCATGCGGAAAACTCCGGAAAAAACGCGAATTCATACCCTCCCCGGTTTCGGCGCACTCATTTTGAAGGTGGTCGGGCCGGGTTTTCGAACGCAGACACCTGCCATGAAATGACACTTTCCATTCCCGTCGATGATGGCCGTCAAAGGTTCGCGGGAGTTGTTCCGAGGCAGTTGGCGCCCCAGGATGTTGTCCGGCTGTCGTGCCGGGACAAGCGGTGCGTCGACGACCTGCGGTGCATACTCTCAGACAAAAAGTTTGACGCCCGCAGGCGGGCATCGTTTCACTCCGCGCGCTCGCACGCAGGAGTAACCATCACATTTCCCGCCAGCTTTTCTTCCTTCATGGCCAAAATCAGCAAACCTCGCATCGCAATCGTCGGGCTCGGCTTCGGCGCAGAGTTCATCCCGATTTACCAGCGCCACCCAAACGCCGAGATGTACGCGATCTGCCAGCGCGACCAGAAGAAGCTCGACGCTGTCGGCGACAACTGGGGCATCGGCGTGCGATACACGGATTTCAAGGACGTGCTCAAGGACCCGAACGTGGACGCCGTGCACATCAACTCCCCCATCCCGGACCACGGCTGGATGAGCATCGCGGCGCTGAAAGCCGGCAAGCATGTGAGCTGCACCGTGCCGATGGCGACGAGTATCGCGGAGTGCAAACAGATCGTCGATCTCGTGAAAAAGACCGGCCTCAAATACACGATGGCGGAAACCGTCGTTTACGCGCGCGAGTATCTTTTCATGAAAGAGCTGCTCGATAGCGGGAAGCTCGGGAAGTTGCAGTTCGTGCAAGCGAGCCACCAGCAGGACATGGACGGCTGGCCGAACTACTGGCCCGGCCTTCCTCCGATGTGGTACGCCACGCACTGCGTGGGACCGGTCTCCGGTCTCGTCGGCGCGCCCGCGGAATATGTGAGCTGCTTCGGCAGCGGCACCGTTCGCAAGGAGTTGCAGAAGCACTACGGTTCGCCGTTCGCGGTGGAAACGGCGCACATTAAGTACAAGGGCAGCGACGTGAGCGCGCGAATCATCCGCAGCCTGTTTGACACGGCGCGCCAGTACCGCGAAAGCATCGACGTCTATGGCAGCAAGGCTTCGGTCGAGTGGCCGCTCATCGAGCACGAGCCGCTCGTGATGCATACCGCGAAAAAGCCGGAGCCGAAGATCCCGCAGACGATCAAGACGCCCGATTTCGCGAAGCGCCTGCCGAAGCCGATCCAGCTCTTCACCACCGGCGGTGTGTACGGCGGAAAGACCGGCAAGAAGCATCTCTCTTTCACGCAAGGGGCCGGCCACGGCGGCAGCCATCCGCACCTCGCCAATGAATTCGTGATGTCGCTCGTCGAGGATCGCGATCCTTTCCCAAATGCGAAGCAGTCCGCGAACTGGACCTGCGTAGGCCTGTGCGCCCATGAGAGCGCACTCGCCGGCGGCAAAATTGTGAAGTTGCCCGCGTTCACGCTCTGATTTTTCCCTTCAGAAACCTACACACCACAACCAACCCACTACATACATGTCAGCAAAAACTGAAGGCATAGCGCCAAACGCCAGCCGGCTCCTCTGGGCCGGATTCATGGCCATCCTCGCAGCCGGCGTCGGCTTCGCCATCCGCGGCGGCATCTTTGACACTTGGAAGGCGCTCTTCCATTTCAGCGACCTTCAAACGGGCCTCGTCAATGGGGCGGGTTTCACCGGGTTTTGTTTCGGCATCGTCATCGGTGGCGTCATTGCCGATAAGATTGGCTACGGGAAACTGGTCATCGCGGCATTTGCCCTGCACCTGGCCTCCGCGGCCGTGACCTTTTCTGTTGCGGACACCACTCCTGAAAAGACAGCGTTTGCATTGCTCTGGACCGGCACCTTTTTGTTTGCCGTCGCAAATGGCACGCTGGAGGCAGTCGCGAATCCGCTCGTCGCGACGTTGTTTCCGACCAATCGCACGCATTATCTGAACATTCTGCATGCGAGCTGGCCGGCGGGTATGATCCTCGGCGGCCTGGCCGTTGATCACCTGGGCATCGGCGCGGGATGGACATGGAAAGCGCAGCTCGCGCTCTTTTTGCTCCCCACGGCAGTTTACGGTCTCATGTTCCTCGGACAGCACTTTCCGAAGTCCGAGGCGTCCGCAAAGGGTCTTAGCCTGGGTGAAATGCTCAAGGACGTCGGCGTTATTGGCGCCGCGGTCATCGGTCTGTTTATCGGTCTGTTCTTCAAGGACGGTCTTGGACCGCTGCTCAACGGCTTTACCGGAAACGAGTTTTTCGTAGGCGGGACATGGAAATACCTCTCAATCGCCGTCGGCGTGGGGGTGTGGCTCGTGTTCAGCGGACTGAGTGGGTTTGCTGTCGGCAGCTTCCTCCTCTTCTTCTTGTTCGTTGCTCACGCCTTGGTGGGAGCCGTCGAACTCGGCACGGATAGCTGGATTCAAAGCATCACGGGCGCGATCTTCACAAAGAGTGACGGAGCGAAGCTCTTCACCTTCACCTCCGCGCTCATGTTTGCGTTGCGCTTCTGCGCGCACTGGATCGAGAAGAATCTCAAAATGTCGCCTGTGGGCTTGCTTCTCACCTGCGCCATCATCGCGTGCGCGGGCTTGAATGCCATTGCTGCGGTGCAAACCTTTGGCGCCGCCATGGGTGCCATGGTGATTTACGCCTTCGGCAAAACGTTCTTCTGGCCGACCATGCTTGCAGTTGCCTCGGATCGCTTCCCGCGCACAGGGGCAGTCGCCATCTCAATCATGGGGGGCATCGGCATGATGTCCGCCGGCCTTATCGGGTCGCCCGGTCTCGGCTACGCAAACGACCGCTTCTCGGCCGCAGCAGTCCCGGAAAACCTCAAAGCCGAATACATCGGGACAAAAGAAAGCCAGTGGCTCATCTTCGATGGAGTCAAGACGGTGGACGCCAAAAAACTAAGCGACGTGAAGGCCAAAATCGGTGACGCACTGAAGGCGAATGAAGCGAAGGGAATCCACGATCCGAAGGCAGCAATGAGTGCGCTCAACCCCAACGAAACTGCTCTTCATGAGGCCACCATCAACGGCTCGCGCACGACGCTTCGCGCGGACTCGTTCATTCCGGCAACGATGGCCATCATCTACCTGCTTATCCTGCTCTATTTCAAGGGCATCGGTGGCTACAAAGTAGTCCACATCGACGAGCAGAAATCGTAACCCGCATTTGAAATCGATCAGCGACGGGACACGGTGAAAGCCGTGTCCCGTTTGCCTTTTTTGCGCCCGAGGCGGACGTGATCTCTCGCCTCCCAGCGAACCGAAAATCAAGCTCTCTCAATCCAATCGCCGATCGCCAGCAGCACATCTTTGAACTGCGTGACTGCAAGAAGTCCAAATGCCACCGACACTAGGAAGGACGTTGTGCTGTACTTCTCGCTCGCTGCCGGGCGCGGGAAGTCCGGGGTCACCCCTGCCGCCAGCATCCGATCATAAAGATGAGGATGAGTTTGCCGGCCGTTCGGCATCACGGCTGGCATAAGGCTCACCTCGTAAATCCTCGCCAGCCCGGCGGCATATTCAGCCTTCTGCGTCTCGTCCATTTCCACAGCCGCACGGTCGGCGCGCAGTTCCATGCGTCGCGCGAGCGCGACCATCGCGTAACGGACAAACCACCACCACCCGAGCAATGTGAAGATACCGGCGGCGCCTAAAACACCGATCAGCGACCGAATAAACAGCCATGGCCAGACCGCCAGAAACGCGGCAACGCGAAAAACTCGGGTCGCGCGGCTTTCATCGAGGTGCGCGACCTCATGCGCGGCGATTCCACGAAGCTCGGCATCGCTCAATCGTTCGATTAGCACGTCCGTGAATAGCAGTGCACGAATCCAAATGAGTGCCATCGCATTGCACATCGAGCTGGGAGAAGACCACACTGCGGGCATCGGGACTTTCATGCGCTGGCAAACTTCGCTGACGATTGCGCGCACGCGTTCAGGCGCGTCGGGGACTTGCCCGAGCGCGCGGAAAAGCCGCATCAACCCGCCCAGCCCCATCCAAAGGTCGAATACGATGACTCCCCCGGCGATCAGTGCGCTCTGCCACCTCCAGTGCGGGCCAATTTGCGAAATCGCCACCACATAGACCGACCAGCGAACCGCACGAATCCCCCAGCCGAGCACGACTTCCTGCCACCAGATTTTCCACGTCAGCCACGGGACCACCTCGCTGTCGAAAAACCATGTGCCGAGAAGTACGCCGCATAGCGCCACAGCCAATTCGATGAAGACGTGATCGCTCGCCGCAGGCCACGTCAGACGGAGCAGCGCAACCACGATCACCGGAAGGAACAAAATGTACGTCTTCGCCGCGAGTCGCGCGGGATAAAGGACGCGTGCCCGCTCAGTCCAATGCGCTCCCACAGTCTTGCGGTAGGCTATGATGCCGATGAGATTCAGCAGGATAGCCAGCGACGCTCCCGCGAGCACGATCACTGCGAATTCGAGGGCTAGCATCATACGGATGCGCCTACAGCCGTGGCGGCATGGGCTTCACAGGCGGCAGGAAGCTTGGCGCGCCTTTTGCCCTCACCTTGCGGCAATAGACCTTGTCGCCGCACGTGGCGATCAGCGTGGAAAAATCAGCCCCGCCGAAGACGATATTGCTCACCTTCCCGTTCGGCGTGGGAATGATGCAATTCACACGGCCCGCTTGATCGCAAACCTGAATGCCGATGCGCGTGGCGACGTAGAGGCGGCCATCTTTGTCCACCTCCAATCCGTCGGCGCCGGAATCGTCCGCAGTGTCGGGCACGTGGAGATGGAAATAGCGTTGCTTGTGCTGGAGCGCGCCATCCGGCTGAATCTGCCACGAATACACCCAGTGCGAACGGGAGTCCGCCACGTAGAGAAGCGATTGATCCGGCGAAGCCGTGATGCCATTGGCGAACTTCAAGCCGGTGTCCACGATCTTCTTTTCGCCCTTCGGCGAAATGTACCAGATGTTGCTCGGCTTTGTGCCGTCCCAGCCGGGCTCGGTGACGTACGTTGCGCCGCTGGCCAGAACCACGAGATCGTTTCCGCGAAAGCCCTCTGCAAAAACGCTCGCCACCCCGCCCTTGTCCCATGCGAGCACTTGCTGCGTCGCGCCAGCGTTTGAAAAAAGCGATCCGTTCGGTCCAAACGCCTGGCCGTCGCCCTTTTTGGAATCCGCGAGCCATTCCACCGGTTTGCCATCCACGCCGATGCGATACGTCTTCGCGTTGCCGACATCGTTGTAGAAGACCTCGCCTTGGGCATTGCTCGCCGGGCCTTCGGTAAATTTGTAGCCCTCGCCCACGAGTTGCCAGCTTTCGCCGGGAACAAGGATGTCCTTGAGGAAAGGGTTCTTGATTTCACCGACCTTGGGTTCGGCGGGCCAGTCCTTCCACAGCCAGCGCACGGCATCGGGGAAGATCGCGTCGCCGTGCTTGCCATTGTGCCCCTCCGTGCCCCATGCGTGATTCACCTCGTAGCCAGCCCAGGTAAGCGCGCGCTCGAGTGTCTGGTTCGCCATCCACCAGTCACCGCCGTAAATGTTCTGGTCATGGTCGCCGTCCTGCAAAAACACGCGAAATCCCTTCGGCTCGAATTTGCGCACGAGCGTCGGGTAGCCGTCGCCGCCACGCAACCCCACGTAGGTGCCGATGGTGGAAAAGACGCGCCGAAATTCCGATGGCCGCTCCCACGCCGCGGTAAACGCACAAATCGCGCCGCTCGATGAGCCGCCGATGCAGCGGTCGTTGCCATTCTTGCTCAGCACGATGGCGCGGCCATCGCTGGTCTTATGCTTCTCCACGAGCGGCAGCAGTTCCTCCAGGACGAATCGCGCATATGCATCGCCAAGGCCGTCGTATTCGAAGCTGCGGTTGAATCGATCCAGCGCAGCGTCGCCATTGGGCGACTTCACGACGCCCGGCGACGCGGCCACATAGATCGTTACAGGCATCTCGCCCTTCGCGATGAGGTTATCGAAAACGGTCGATGCCTTGTGCTGCATTCCATCCTGATTCACCCACACACACGCAGGTTTCGCGGGGTCGTACTGTTTCGGCACATACACCGTCACGCTCCGCGTTGTGCCCGGGAAAATCGGTGATCCATTCATCGTGAATTTCAGGATTTCACCCTTCGGAACGCCGGGCTGTTCGGTGAGTTCCGGTGCGGGCTTGTAATCCTCGGCAAATGTGAACGAGGAGAGTGCGAGCAACGCGACTGCGGGAGTTTTCATGCACGCGGAAGCTGCGGGAGAAATACCGCGTCACGCAACGCGGAATGTTTCGCGTCACGCGCAGTCAAATCTTCCACTGCCGCCGCGGGCCGACATCGGCGAATTCCCCCGAGGACTTCAGCGCAAACCAGGCGGTCATTCCGAGGGCAGTGACGAACGTCCCGAAGAACACGGTCGCAATCAGCCAGCTTGGGATGGATTCGCCAACGCGCAACGCCGAATAAAATGAATCCCAGCCCGTGATCGGATCTTTTGCGTGCAGGAAAATTTTCGTCACCCACGCAAAAAGGATGACGACGAAGATAAAGACGTAGTTGCGCTTCAGCCGCCGTCCGATCGCTTCAATGGCGGAAATCTTGAATGACGGGATGAGCAAATCCTCGCTCAACAGCTTGCGCCAGTCGCCCTGCAGCATCCTTGCCTCCTGCATCACGACGGGCACCAGGAAGTGCGCCTCGAGCATTCGCACCCTGGCACGAAAAGCATCGTAGAAGCGGTAACGCCGCGCCTCGATCCAGAGCATGATGAACACGATCGCGATGTTGAAGAGAAAGATGATGTGCGGCACCTCACGCACCGAAAACGCGACGGTAAAAATGGTGGAGGTCGTGGTGATCGCCCAATTCGTCGTGTTATCGAGCCTGGCCCGCCATTGCATGATGCGCCCGATCTCGCCGCGATAAAAATGCGACATCGCGGCGATGTAACCAGGGTCCATCTTCTCAGGAGTCGGCGGAGTCGGCTCGCTCATCCCACTATGAGTGCGCAGCGGCTAGCGGGGTGTCGAGAGCGATGGCACTTCCATCGAAATCGCCGCTCCAAAAACCCCGATCGCGGATGGCTGGGCTAGCATTCATCGCGAAGCTCAGCGTCGGTCTTTTTTCTGCAGCTCTTGGCTGGCTTTCTCCAGTCTCGCGCGCTCCGAGCGGGAAAGACTGTCGATTCCGGTCTTCGCAATTTTGTCCAGCAGTGCGTCCACCTCGTTGCTCAGTTCCTCGTAATCGGCGGTCACGGGGTCATTGTCGCGATCCCGATCGCGATACGTCGTGTGACGATTGGGATTCGGCAAAACTCGAATTTTCGGCTTCCGTCGAAACCACCCACGCAAGCGAACGGACAAAGGGACATAATCGTCGTATTCCTGCTCCACGGCGTGGCGGATATAGAGAAAGGCCGCGAGGCAGGAAGCGCAAAGGGCATAAAGGCCGAGCCAGTCATGCTTCGCGACGGCCATCAAAGTTCCGCAAACAAAACACGCGAACGCCACCCACTTGAACGGCACCCAGCCAATCCACTCCGCGTTGGGATACAGCGTCGCAAAACCGATAAGGAGCGCGGACATCTGGAAAAGATCCCCAGACAGTCCAAACATGCAAAACCGTGGCATAATCGTAGGCACCCCAAATGCCCACCAACCGATGGCTGCCACAGCGACGGGGACTAGCAAGAGCAGGACGAGCAGCTTGGCAAGAACTCCGCGGCCCAGGTGCGACTCGATTCCCACTCCCAGCCAATAGAAGAACAAAATGCCGAATACACTGAAAAACGAAACCCTGTCCATGAACGGGTAAGTCACGACGGCGATGAGTTCCGTCCAGTCGTGCGCTGGCAGGAAAAACGTGAACGTCTCGAGGAGCGGAGATTCCGCGGATTCGAGAAAGGCTGTGCACACGAGCCCCACTACCAGCATCGCGCAAATGATCGTCGTCAGATAAATGGGGATTCCATTCCACTTTCCGAAAGGCTGCGTTTCGCGTGACAGGTAGCGGGACATGACCCGCAACCCGTAGCGCATGGAACATCATGCGGCAAACGTCTTGTGCGGCTCCGTCAACGGCTTTGGGGCAGCGAGATCCTGAACGCGGCCCACGGGCGGCGCTTTTCGGCGCTGCCCGTGGGCACGTCCTTAGATTACGCGTGCTGCACGCGGAAGGGTAGGATGGAAACGGCGAACTGAGTAGCGGATGGCTTCATACCGCTTTCGCTGTGACCAAGGTGGAGTCGTTCTGGAGTGGGGGCTTCGGGTCGGACTCTGGGACATCAAAAGCGAATGCCATGCAGCACATCAACCGGGGTACCTCGACCTCGCGCTTTCCGCGCCCCTGAGACGACAGCCCGAAACGTAATCGCTGCATAACGCGCACTCGCATCGCAAAAACACGAGCGCATATCACTCATATTGCAGTTTTTGCGGCCGTTGTGAACTGGGGTGCAACCCGAATTCCGTCGCAGAGTCCGCCGCAGGATACTTTTACGAAAGTCGGGTGTTCCACGCTTCGGCGCCGTACTTCTCCCGCGCGAGGTCTGCGGCAAGGCGGGTTTCCGGGTTCGAGAAATCACGCCGGCTGATCCGGGCGGCGAATGCCCCAGAAAGCTGATCCCGCCATTCGAGTGGCACGCCTTGAATGCTCCCCTGATGAAGCAGGCCGGCGCGCGTCCGTCGTTGCGCCGCGCCAGCGACTTTGCGTCCTCCATCGAGCACATCAGCCTCGGCGGCGTTCTCAAAGCAAAGCCCACCAGCAGGCGCAACCGGTTTGCCAGCGAGCAACACACTCAGCCCGCGCGCCGCAAGCCACCCCGCGAGCGCCGCGTGAATCAAGCGGTAGCCCATGCCCGCACTCAGTTGCGCCAGCCGATCCGACGCGGGAATCACGAGCGTATAGGTGATGTCCTCACCGTGCGGCACGATTCCGCCGCCGGTCATCCGCCGCACCAATTCGCGTCCGGGCCACGCAGCCGCGACCAGTGCGTACTTTCCGAAATAACCGAACGAAACCGCAGGGCTCCTCCAGCGGTAGATTCGCAGGAGCGGCTCGCGCACGTGCGTGAAAAGCGCCTCGTCGAGCGCCATGTTCAGCGCCGCGCAGTGAGGTTCGGGATCGAGCACTTGCGTGAGCTGGGAGAAAAGCACGGGCGTTCAGCGGCCGGGCGCCAGTTCGAGGAGGAAGCCCTTGAGGTACTCCGTCTCTGGATGCGTGGTAAGAATCGGATGATCCTGCGACTGCGAAAATGTCGCGATCTGCCGGAGCGTGCGGCGAGCGTCCACTGCGGCGTCATTGATCGTCTCCATGAACAACTCCCGCGAGACGTGGTGCGAGCAGCAGAAGGTCGCGAGAATGCCGTCCGGCGCGAGGAGTTTCAGCGCACGGAGATGGATTTCCTTGTAGCCGCGCATCGCATCCTCGAGCTTTCCCCTCGTGCGCGTGAACGACGGCGGATCGAGGATGATGAGGTCGTAGCGAGCCTCATCGCCCGTGTTTATCGCAGCGGCATCAGCGAGCTTGAGGAAATCGAACACGTTCTGCTCGATGACCTCGACCGCGAGTTGATTGTGCGCGGCATTCTTGCGGATTTGCGCGCAGGCATCCGCGTTAATCTCCACCGCGCGCACCGTCGTCGCACCGGCCCGGGCACACGCGAGCCCGAACGCACCCTGGTTCGCAAAACAATCGAGCACGCGCCGTCCCTTCGCATGCGCGGCCGTCGTCGAGTAACTCGCGACTTGATCGAGGTAAAAACCCGTTTTCTGCCCTTGCAAAAGGTCGAGCTCGAATTCGCTGCCGCCAATCGCCAGCCAAAACGGCGAGGGCGCAGTTCCGTCGGCAACGGCCACGTGTGTCTCCAGCCCTTCGGCGAGACGCACCGGCGCATCGTTGCGCTCGATGATGCCCGCAGGGTTGATGGCCGACTTCAGCGCCGCGACGATCAATTCCTTCCGCTGGTCCATCGCCAGCGTCAGGGTCTGCATCACGAGATAATCGCCATAGCGATCCACGATCAGCCCCGGCAGCCCATCGCTCTCGCTCCACACGAGACGCGCCGCCCGAGGATCGCAGCCGCGCCGTTCGCGATAGCGCACCGCCATCGTGATTCGACGCTGGAAAAAATCCGCGTCGAGATCCTGCTTTTGCCGCGAAAACCGGCGTGCGATGATCTGCGAACGCGAATTGTAGATCGCACTGCCGAGCAATCGATCCTTTCCGTCCTTCACCGCGATAACGTCGCCATCGCGCGGCTCGCCCCAGACCTTGAGCACCTCGCTCGAGTACACCCAGTCGTGCCCGTGGAGGATGCGAGAACGCGGTTTGACGACGAGGCCGGCCATGACTGCGGGGGAAGTCGGAAAAGCCTAGGACACGATCTCCTCGCCCACCTGGAAGCGGGCAAAGCGACGAATCTCGATCGTGTCGCCGATGGCCTTCGATTTTTCAGCCACGAGCGCGGTGATGGTCTGCTCGGGATTCTTCACGAAGCCCTGCTCCAGCAGGCACGAGCCCGCGTAGAACTTGTTAATCATTCCCTTCACGATGCCATCGATCACCTGCGGCGGTTTGTCCTTCGGCGCTTTCTCCATGTAGATCGCGCGCTCGCGCTCCACGAGTGCGGCAGGCACGTCGTCGCGCTTGAGGCACACTGGATTCGCCGCCGCAATGTGCAGCGTGATGTCGCGCACGAATTGCTTGAACTCTTCGTTCTCGATCGTTTCAGGCTTGGTCGCGCCCACTTCTACGAGCACACCAATCTTGCCGCCGAGGTGAATGTAGGAAGCCACCGCACCGTTGCCGCTCACTTCGAAGCGGATGTTGCGGCGGATCTGAATATTCTCACCGATCTTCTGGACGGCCTCGATGCGGGCCGCTTCGAGGTCGGCACCTGGAGCTTCAGCGAGCTTCTTCGCCCACTCCGCCGTGGTTGCCTGAAAGCCGTCATTCTTGGCGACAAAATCCGTCTCGCAATTCACTTCCAATAGCAGACCGACTTTTGCACCCGGGAGCACAGCCTGGGCGATGATGCCCTGATTTACGGCACGGTCCGCCTTGCCTACTGCGGTAGCTGCTCCTTTGGCGCGCAGAATATCCACAGCCGCCTCGATATTGCCCTTTGCTTCCACCAGCGCCTCGCGGCACTTCAACATTCCTACGCCGGTTTTTTCCCGGAGCGTCGCTACTGTTTTTGCGTCAATGTTCATGTTAGTTGAGAATGTAGTTTACTTGAATAAATGCATCCAGGGCCGCCGGGCCGGAGCCGGAGGTCTTCGACTCTCAACTCTCAACCCCGAACTCCCGATCTACTCGGAGACGGCGGCCAATTCGGCCTCCACCTTCTTCGCACCCGCGCCGCTCGTGCTCACGATCGCATCCACGAGCTTCTGTAGGATCACGCGGATGGCGCGGATGGCGTCGTCGTTTCCGGCGATCGGGTAATCGATCACCTCGGGGTCGGCGTTCGTATCGACGATCGCCACCACCGGGATGCCCAGGCGACGCGCCTCGGCCACCGCGTTGGCTTCACGCGTCGTGTCAATGATCACCAGCGCATCCGGGAATTTCTCCATCGCCCGCAGCCCTTCGAGGTTCCGTAAAAGCTTCGCACCCTCGCGGCGCACCGCGGAAATCTCCTGCTTGCCCATCTTCGCGTACTCGGGCGCCTTCTCCATGTTCTCGATCCAGTTCAGCCGGGCGATGCTCTGGCGAATCGTCTTCAGGTTCGTCAACGTGCCACCGAGCCAGCGCTGGTTCACATAGAACTGCCCGCAAGCCGTCGCCGCCTCCTTGATCGCTTCCTGCGCCTGCTTTTTGCAGCCCACGAAAAGCACCTTGCCGCCCTTCGCCGCGACATTCCCCAGGAAGTCGCACGCGGCCTGGAGCTGCTTCACCGTCTCGCCGAGATTGATGATATAAATTTGGTTCTTCTTCTCGAAAATGAACGGCTTCATCTTGGGGTTCCAGCGCTTCGTCTGGTGGCCAAAATGAACGCCTGCTTCGAGGAGTTCGGTCATCAATTCGGTGGACATGTGTATCTTGTGTTTTTTTGGAAAAAGGGCGCGCAACTTGGATAAGTCCTCTCTCTTTGGCAAGCGCCAGTTTCGGGAATTTTCAGGAGGCTGGGCCGCCCGGGATAACCCCCCGGCGATGAGGTGTCAAACAGGCGTTAGCGGCCAACGGGGCAACTGGCGCCATGGGCACAATCGGACGAAGAGAAAAGAGGGCCAATGGGACACGCTCGACACCGCGCCCGCCGTCGCCGCCATCGCGGCGAATCCGAGAGCTCCCGGCCGGTGCGGACCGCCATTCTGAACTGCGCAATTCACTGGCAGGGTATGATTTCGTGATTTTTTTCGACCTCCAGGGGCGCCTTTCGCGGTGGAAGATGCGAGTTCCCTCTGAAATCGTGGCCACACCCCGGTATTCGGCCACCCCAAAAGGGCCTGATTCCGGGTATGATCTGGGTATGGGGAGGGTATGATTTCGTATGGTTTTCGTATGATTTTCGTATGGTTCGGGCCCCGCCTCGACCAAATTGCGAGGAATCGAGGACTGATTTCCGGATAAAGCTGAAAGGCCCTTTTGAGGTTCGCAACCCGCCGACGCAGGCGCGATACCGCCCCTGCTCCACCAACCGCAGAACGCCCTCCCTGTGCCATCGCCAGCTTTGAAAACCCGTCCGAATCCACCGCAAAACGGCCAATTCCCATCGCAACGGCAGCCACGGCAGGAAAATGAGCCGCCGGGCGCTTGCATCGCTTCAGGTGCAAGCTCCGCGGGCCGATCTTCGGGAAAGTGCTGGAATAAGGGACTAAACATCAGGTGGGAAAAAGATTTACGTCGGGGAGCAGGAACAGCATCGGGGTTGAAACGAGAATGATGCTGACTAGACCGAGCGCAAAAGTCAAACAAAATCGACTGGATCGCCGGGACGCCCGGACCCCGCAGGAAAGGCGCCTACCCTCCCCGATGCACACCGCTCGCTAAATCATTCACCAGCGCTGTGATATTTGTCCCAGCGGGAGGCCGGAAAATTGCCCCTCCCCGCGCATCGCGGAGTTTCTCTCAAGTTACCGTCGTACGCTCCACCGGACTGACGAACGTGGATGGCCTCAAGGGACTCTCGGCGCTGCGAGAGATCAATCTCATGGGCTGCACGACCCTTTCAAAGGTAGCCATCGCCGAGCTGAGGGTGGCGTTGCCGAATTCCAACATCAGTGCTGACGGATGCCCTCCCCTCCCCCGGGCCCGACGAGAGATCTGATTCTTGATCATGCGAAAGGTGAATAAGATCCGTCGCGCGACGAACACCTACTTCGCTTTCTTCAGACGTTTCTCGAACTCGTCCACGCGAGCGCGGGTCATTTTTGTCGCTTCACGATCGGCGGCATCGGTCGGGTTGTCCTTGGCATTTTCCCTGGCGGCTTGAACTGCCGTGTTCCGCTGGTCGATCCACTCGAGCTGTTCTTTCTTTAAGGTGCCGCGCTCTGTCGGGGAAAGGCGGGCGCGCAGTGCGGCATAACTCTCATTAAGGTGACGATCCGCCTCGAGATAGTCAGCACTCGTACTGAGCTGCTCCTCTTCAGGATTGTCGATCACGTATTTGATCGTCGATTTCAGGATCGCGGCTTTGGTCGTTTGATCGAAGCCAAGAACGACTTTGCGGGTCGCAGTGATGGTGCTCCCCTCGCCATCCAGAACGGTTTCGATCTCCACCAGGAGCGAGCCGTCCTTTTGCCACCGTTCCGCCTTCTGCGAATTCAGCCCGGACACATGCGGAAAGCTTTTGCCGCGCTTGGCCTTCTCTGGGACCTCCGCCAGGAGTTCGGGCAATTTGATTTCACGAAACTTGGAGCCGTCCTGGCGAAACACCGAGAGAGTGGTTCCCCGCTTCCAAAGATAGGCCGTGAGCGCAAACGCCTTCGAGTCCGGTCTCCAAAGCGGCGTCATCTCGAATCGCGCGCTCGAGCCGAGATCCGGATCAGATTCGGCGACGCTGGTCAGGAATTTTCCCGATGTTTTGTCGATAAGATCATAGGTCTGCTTCTCCGAATCCTGGACGTCTTTCGAATCCCTGGAATATCGAAACGCATACTTTCCGTCGGGTGAGGGTGATTCGATCTCGTTCCTCGTGCCTTTCTCGGTGTCTTTTCCACAGACCGGGTGGAAGCAGATGGTGAGATTGAACAAGACAATCAAACTTCTTTGCAAGTGCGACATATTCGTCGGGGGCCAAAGACCAGGCGTTTGGTTCATTGCATTTCGGCGTTTGAGTCCGAGGTATAGCGATCGCGAATCGGAATGTCATGCGGAAGAAAGCAACGCCACGGGAACCGTGGCGCCCGATCCAGGCAGCGGGGACGCGGCGATGTAGCCGCGTCTCGTGAGAACGCGGGCCGATTTCCGGCGGAGACGGTTCGCGAAACACAGTGAGCCTGCGTTCTTACGAAACGCAGCTACGGGGCTTGATGGGGCGGGAGCGTGGGATTAACGGATGCCGATGACTCCCGACGCTGCCACACCTGCGCGACGCTCCCGCTGTTCTCGGCTGGATCGTGTTTCGCGAATTGCGCTGGCGGGAAAAACGGGCGAAGGCTGCGCAGGCCATTCCATGAAAGCGTTATTCAAACGCCGGTGGGTTTTGCTCTCGTGCGCAGTGGTGCTGGTGGCTTGTAGTTGCTTCGATTTGCGACGCCACGCCTACGCGATTGTTGCGATGTCGCGGAGTGGTACGGGTGAGCACCTCGGGTTATTTAGGGGCGAGTTCAGCTATTTCAAAAAAAGGGATGCTCTGCGCATCTTCGAGCCTAAATGGATTGCGGAATCGCATATTGAGCGCCCGCAATTTGGCGCGCTCCCGAGTTGGGGCGCTGGAGCGACTGCCATCCGCGTCGCCATTCCCCTCTGGCTCCCTCTCTCCGCTGTCCTCGGCTGGCTGGTCTTCCGCGAATTGCGATGGCGGGAAAAGCGGTCAAAGGCTGCGCAGGCCGTTCCATGAAAGCGTTCTTCAAACGGCGGTGGTTGATGGTCTCGTGTGCGCGTAGTATCTTAATTTGAATGTTCTACGCGAAGCCGCATCATTTTCGCCGAGAGATTTTTCGACGCAACCACCGCCACCACTTTTTAACCCAAAGTACCTCCAAATAAAACTGGATCAGCAAATACGCAGCAATCAGTAAGACGACAAACGCTTGGAACCCCGTAATTTCGATTTGAATACCGGGAAGCGGAATCGTCATCTGGGTTTGCGAACGCGACATTTCCCAAAACGTCTCCGATGAGGCTTTTTGGCCAAATTCATGAACTGACGCCTGCCATCATTTGTCGAAGATTGCACGGGAAATTCATTGGCTTAGGAGGCCCGAATCACAGTGAGTCTGCGCCGAAGTACGAACCGTGAGGAGACGCCGCGTGACGCGGGGGTTCACGAAGCGCAGCTACGAGGCTTCTTTGGCCTAATCGTCGATGAGACTCACTATGACCTTCCCCGGAATTTCGGAAATCTTTGGCAGATTGTCGCCCGTGAGCTCGTGGATTGCCGAGCGGTTGCGGCGGCGCTTCCGCGGTGCCCACCATGGGCCTCTGGGATCGTCCGGCTCGCCAGCAGCTGCCGCCGATGTTTTCTTCGGTGGCTTGGGTGGTCCTCCACCCATCGCTGCTCGCGTTTTCGGCGTTTCTGGGTCAGTCGAATCGCTCATTCGCAACAGTGATATCACAAGGCCGTATCCGAGCAATGGAGTATATCTCGCCGCATACACAGCGGACCGCAGCTACGCGGCTTGATGGGGCTCAAGCGTGGGATTAAAGAATGGCGATGACTCCCGAGGCTTCTGCACCCGTGCGACGCTCCCGCTGGCGGCTGTGGGGGCTCGTGATTTTGGCGGCTGGTCTTCTTACGGCGATTGTGGCGGTGGTTCTGGACTGGCGATTCGATCCCACAAGACCTGATAGTAGGGAGGTTCAGCGCGGCATGGATTCAATAGAAACGCGGATTTCTATATTGAGTGATTCCATTCACCAAAAAACCGAAACTGGATCGATTAACTCATTTGAATCTCATCGGACCGAGGTCATGGCGATTCGTGATGAGATCAACAGATTACGGGAGACGATGCGAAGTACCGACGATCGTGAAAAGCTGAAAACCCTCGAAGCAACGTTGGAGCGCGAGGAAGCATATTTGCGGAAAAAGACCATTGTGTTTCCGGTAACGGAAAACCGCGCCGATCAGTTCGCGCAGCTAATGCAGCGCGAAGGGTTGGTGCGGCTGGAAGACTATGCGAAACAAAGATGGAATGTTACTGATATTCGCCGTTTGGGATTTTCAGATGCCGCATTTGGCAAGATGGCGGTTTTCGCTTACCTTGATTCCGCGAACAAAGAAATTGCGGAGCTTACCAGCATTCCCGGTGAAGCCGGGAAAGTTAATTATTACGGATTTTCTCTTCTCGATGAACTGCGCCCCGAGCATGAATTTCGCGCTTTGTCCGTTGTGCAGAAAAACGCGGCGGTGAACGCGTGGAAGTTGCTGAGGACAGAGTCATCACTGATTTCGCTTACAGTCTATACGTACCGGGGAATATCGTCATGCGATCAGTTCGTGCAAGAATTCGCAGATATCGCGCGGCAATCCGGATTTGAAATAAATTTCAAAGAGGCGTTCGGCTCATCTTATGCCCAAATGCGTGGAGAGCGTCCCAGCTTTTTCGGTGTCTCGCCTTTGGATAAGCGCGTCATGAGGAAGGTGCCTATACGCGAAATATTCTCCACAGTCGCAGAATTTTCGCACGATCCATTCGGTGAGGTGCGTCACAATAGACCTCTCACTGAGATGGGTGTTTGGTTCGTAGGATTCCCAACATTTGACGCGAGTGGACGGCCGAAATTTGGGGAGTAGGAGAGCAGGCACCCATAGGAAGCTTGGCATCAGATGCTGGCGGCGGGGACGTGACGTTCGTAGGCGGGCTGACTTCAGGCGGGCACGGTTGGCGAAACACAGTGAGCCTGCGCCGAAGTATGAACCTTGAGGGGACGCCGCGTGACGCGGGGGCTTACGAGACGCAGCTACGGGGCTTGCTGGGGCGGGAGCGTGGGATTAGAGAATGGCGATGACTCCCGAGGCTTCTGCACCCGCGCGACGCTCCCGCTGGCGGCGGTGGATTGTCGCGGGGCTGCTGGTTGGGGTGTTCGCGTTCCTGGGATATGCTGCTTGGCGGGAGTATGATTTTCGTCAGGCGGTGAAGGAAGCGAAGGCGCTTGGCTGGGATTGGACGTATGACGACCCGCTCGAGGCGATTGGGAAGGATTGGAAGGCGGCGTTTCGCAAGGGGACTTGGACGGGCGGCAAACGCTTTGTTTCCATCCCCGATGGTGCTGATTTCGAGCGCCAAGCTAGACTTCTTCGAAGGCTCGCTCCAAAGTCCATACAGGTGTACGATGGGATCGCATTGATAGATCTATCCTCCCTCAAAAACATCCCAACGCTTCGGCATCTCTACCTCAACCATAGCCCAAACTTAAGGAGTGCACACGGGCTTGAGGGGTTCATTTTGCTGGAACAACTCAGTTTGTATCGCTGTTCTGGACTTACAAATATAGACGCGTTGAAGGGACTCACGGCGCTGAAAACGCTCGATCTCTTTGGATGTACCAAGCTTACGGATGTGGAAGCACTGAAGGGGTTAACGTCGCTGGAAACCCTCAATCTTTCACGCTGCACTGGTTTGACCGTTAAGCAGGTTGCGGCTTTGCAAGCGGCGCTGCCGAAAACGATGTTTAGAGGCTTCTCATTGTAAACGATTCACCGACATTCACCGACTCCAACGGTGTCTCGGCAATACGCCGATTTCGACCCTTCCTTGAAACACAGTAAGCCTGCGTTCTCACGAAGCGCAGCTACGTGGTGGCGCGGAGACGATTTTGGGCTCGAATTGGCGGTGGGGTCTGGCATTCGGTGAGGCATGAAAGCGCTTGTGCTCATCTGTGCGATTGCGTGGCTCGGTGGTTCGTTGGCGGTTGCGGCGGATGAGAAGGAGGCGAAGCCGAAGGCGGCGGATAGAAATGTGACGGAGAAAAAGTGGTTCGCTTATAGTAATAGGGTCGAAGAACAGTTCCTCATCGTCGGTTTCAACCCTGAGAGCCGGCTTTATTTCCGATATGGCCCCAACCGCGATAGCGGAGTCGAATTGGAGCGAGTCATTGCAGGGCATGTCGTGTGGAGAAGTCATGTGCAGCCGTTGGGCGTGCCTCACAGCTTCTACATTCACGACGTTCGGGTGGAGATTAAGAATGGGATGGCGATCGTTCAAAGCTCTGGCGCACAGGTCATTCTCGAATCGCACGACCTGCGGACCGGAAAGACGATCAACAGGGAGGTCACGGGTTAAAAGGAGTGGTGATGACGATAACTCCCGAGGCAGCCACACCCGCGCGACGTTCCCACTGGCGGCGGTGGCGCATCGGGTGGTTGCTTGGCGTGGCGGTAGTGGGATTTTTGGGATACTGCGCGTGGCGGCAGTATGATTTCAGGCAGGCGATCAAGGAGGCGAAGGCGCTTGGGTGGGATTGGCAATATGACGATCCGATCGAAAGCGACTGGAAGGCGGCCTTTCGCAAGGAGTCATGGGAAAACGGCCAGCGCGCTTTGGTCATTCCGTCGATCACTGAGTTAAAGCACGATGCCGAACTTCTACGAAGGCTCGCTCCAAAGTCCTTGTGGATTTATGACAGCAGCGGGTTGAACAATTTGTCACTGCTCGAGGGATTAACCGGGCTGCAGGAGTTCTTTCTCTACCACGGCAACCGGCTGGTGAATGTAGATGCGCTCAAGGGTCTGACGACGTTACAAGACCTTGTTCTTCACGGTTGCTCTTCCCTTACGAATGTGGACGCGCTCAAGGGACTCACTGCGCTGCGCCGGCTGAATCTCGAAGGCTGCGTCCGGATTACAAACGTGGACGCGCTCAAGGGACTATCGACCTTGAAAACGCTCGAACTCTCGGACTGCGCCGGGCTCATTAACGTGAACGGGCTCCATGGGCTCACAGCGCTGAAGAAACTCGAACTCTGGCACTGCTCGAAATTATCCTCGGAAGCCTTTGCCACGCTACGTGAGGCGTTGCGGGGAACAACGATCCTTGGACCGTAAAGTCCCGAAAATCGCAGTGAGCCTGCGCACTGAGCCGGAACGGTTCATTTGAATCCGCTGATTCACGCTCATCTTCGCTAACGGAATACCAGGGAGCCGGGAGGGATGGGATCGGAAGCCGTGTCACTGAGTGCTGTGCCTGCCGTGCGCTCTGTGCGCGGCGCAATCTCTCATTATTAGCGTCGATGAGCGTAGATTAGCGGTCCTCCGAATGCATCGTTCCCGCTGAGACTCGACCCGCAATTCGCCACGCGCGTTCCCGCCGGGGAAAAACTACCAGCCGGCCTCTCGGTGAGAAGGCCGGCTGGCGTTACCACACTCCCGGGATGAAGCGTTCCATTCCCGCACCGAAATTTGAAAACGCGCCGCGAGCCAGCGGGTAATGTGCCAGCGCCACGATGGCACGTGCTGGCAGAACCCTTCGACTTTTCGCCTAAAGTTGCTCGGCCAGCATGTTCAGGGCGGTGACGACGTACGCCGTGACGAGCACCGGGTCCTTCTCCATGAAGCGTCCGTTTTCGCTCGCCCACGAGCCGTCGGGCTTTTGCAGCGAGAGCAGCTTGGTCGCGAGTTGTTCGCGCCAGTTCACCTTCTTGCCGTCGGCGGTCTGGAGCTCGTTGATCCCGGCGGCCGTGAGCCCCTTCGACATCACGAAGTAATAGTAGTACAACCCCGTAGCGCCCTGACCGGGATTTTCATCCACGCTGAATCGACGCGAGAGCCAATCGACGGCAGCCTTCACGCGTTCGTCGTCTTTTTTCACGTCCGCGTGAACGAGGCTCAGGAGACCCGCGTACGTCATCGTGCCGTAGCTGTGCGTGCCCTGCTCATTACCGGTGGGCGTGTAAACGAAACCGCCTTTTTCCTCCGGCGCATCGCTCGCCCACTTTTGCTTGTTCGTCGCGGGAAGGTTCTGGCAGCGCGTGACGAAATCGATCGCCGCCTGCCAGTTCAGATCCTTTTCGCCCGGGCGCTCCTTCGCCTTGTGGGCCTCGCGATAAAGAGCGAGCGCTTCCAAAACGAAGACCGTGTTGTCCATGTCCGGCCGGCTCATGCGCCCACTGTTGCCGGCTTCGTAGCCAAAACCGCCGTCGCTCTCCGGCGACGCACTTCCCACCGCCTGCGCGCCGACGAGATATTTTCGGGCGTCTTCGATAATCTTCTCGTCGCGCGGCTCCCCCGCGCGCAGCAGCGTGGAAAGCGCGATCGAGGTATTATAGTTACCCATCCCTTTGTTGTAGATGCCGCCGTCCGGCTTCACGCTGTCGCGAATGAACTTCAGCCCGTCGCGCACCGACGCTGAATTATTGTGCTTCCCACCGGGCGCAGAGCCGAATGCCTGCACGACGAGCCCGGTCAGCCCCGGATAATCCTGGGACGACCAATAGCCACCGGGCTTCTGCGCCTTTTTCAAATACTCGAGCCCTTTTTCGATGGCAGCCGTGGTCTTGGTGCGGAGGGCGGGGTTCTTCGGAGCGGCCGGCGCCTTGGCCTGGGCCAGCGCTGATGGCGCGAGCGACGCGGCAAAAATCGTGGAAAGGGATGCAGCGAGAAAAATGCGGCGGTTCATTGGCGTGGGTTTGGTTAACCGCGCGGGTTAGCGCGCGGCGTGCCATTTGCTGAGTCGTGATGCACTGTCTCTGGAAAATACGCGCTTTCGGTTTGCGAACCCTCGTACACGCCGGTGCAGACGGACAAAAAACAATCGCTCCATCGCATCGCATGGATACTTTCCATCCACGATGCAGGACAAAGGCAGCCAGGTTGCGGCCAGGGCAGACGAGAGCGCCGACAGTGAGCGCGAGGCATTTATTCGCCGCCCCATGACGCTCTCGTTCCGTCTCGCGCTGGCCTTCGTGGCGTTCGTAATCCTCGGTTCGCTTGCGTTGCTGTTGTGGCTGGGCTCGGAGCAAAAACGGCAATCGCGCGAGCAATTTGCCGTGGCAGCCGTGACAAATGCCAGGCTCATTCAGAACCAAAAATATCCCATCACCGATCGAACGGCGGACGCGCTGAGCGATGTCCTTCGCATGGATGTTTTCTTCTCCACGCCAGCGGACTTCGAAAAGCTCAGGGTGCCGGCTCCGAACGGAGCGCTGCTTTCCACGCTGCAGTTTGCGCGTGATCATCAAGGGACGGTCGTCTCGCTTCCAAATCGTTCCCTTCTCCGGCAGGCAATCGTCGCACAGTACCCGGACCGCAAACTTTCCCAGACTGCGGATCGCTGGGAGGCGGTTTCGTGGCCGATCGCGGGCGAAGTGCATCTCGCCCTTCTCCGCCCGGAGCCGGCATTCTGGACATCGATCCTGTCAGGGCGAACCCTGGCGGTGCTGACTGCATTTTGGACGCTGTCACTCGCACTCGCGTGGGCCCTCGCGCGGGGAATCGTTCGCCCCCTGCGGGCGCTCGCGGAAAGGCTGCCACGCATCGCCCACGAAAAGAGCGAGCCGATTCCCGAAACCAGGCGAAGGGACGAGATCGGGCAACTCGCGCGGGCTTACGCGGAGGCCCGTAATCAGCTTGCCGCGGAGCGCACGGCGCGCGAGCAGGCGGAGCGCCTCGCCACCCTGGGGCGGATGGCAGCCGGACTCGCACACGAGATCAACAACCCCGTCGCGGCGATCAAACTTCACACCCAGTTGCTCGAGGGCGAATCGTCCAGCGATCCTGAATCGCGCACTGCGATCATCCTCGCCGAGGCGGCAAAAATCGAGAGCCTCGTGAGCCAATGGATGTTCCTCACGCGCCCACAGCCGCCGCAAATCGTCGAGTGCGACTTCGGGGCGATCCTCGACGACGCGATCCGCGCGCTGCAGCCCGCCGCCAGGCACGCGCGTGTCACCGTGGCCAACATGGTCCCGCCGGGAACCATTGTTCGTGTGGACCGTCGCAGGCTCACGCAGTCCATTTCCAACGTCATTACGAACGCGATCCACGCAATGAGCGCGAAGGGTGGCACGCTCGAAATCCGGCAAACCGCCTCGGAGCCGGTGCAGGACGCCACGCATCGCAATGGAAGCAACGGAAATGGGGCAACCAAAGCCGGCGGCGGAAACGGGCACACGCAAGCAGCGGCGAGCCGGTTCCAATTTGCCGATTCCGGCCCTGGCTTCTCGACGGCGGCGCTGGCGCGCGCGACGGAGTTGTTCTTTTCCGAGAAGGAAGGCGGGATGGGCATCGGCCTGAGCGTCACGGGGGAAATTCTGCGAGCGCACGGCGGCGAACTCCACCTCGCGAATGCAAGCGGCGGCGGCGCGGTCGTGACATTCGTCCTGCCCGCTGCTTCGCAGGCGGGTTCAATGACCGGCCCGCAATCTGAATCGTGACCACCAACGTACTCATCATCGAAGACGAACCCGCCATCGCCAGCGCCCTCGCCACGGCCTGCCAGCGCCTTGGCCACCAGGCAGCCACGGTGGCCAGCGGGCGTGCCGGCCTCGATGCGCTGGCGGGCTCCGACCTCGCGCTGCTCGATATCGGCCTTCCTGACATGAGCGGACTCGACGTCCTGAAAAGCGCCCGCACGACCGCCCCGCGCGTACCGATTATTGTCATCACTGCGCACGGCAATCTCGATAACGCGATCGCCGCGCGCCAGCTCGGCGCCGCTGCGTATCTCGTGAAGCCGTTGGATCTCCGTGAAGTCCAGCAGACCGTCACCCAAGTGCTGGCCTCATCGCAGGCACCCGCTCCTGCCGCATCGGAACCCATCCGCGCAAAGCTCATCGGCGGTGCGCCCGCGATGCAGCGCGTCTTCCTGGAAATCGCCCACGCCACGACCACCGACGCACCCGTACTGCTCACGGGCCCGACCGGCGCCGGCAAAACGCTCGCGGCGCGCGTAATTCACGCCCATTCGCCGCGCCTGTCCGCGCCATTTGTCGTGCTGCACTGTGGCGCGCTGCCGGAGCAGCTCCTCGAAAGCGAGCTCTTCGGCCACGTGAAGGGAGCATTCACCGGCGCCAATACGGACCGCGAGGGCCATATCGAGCGCGCGCGCGGCGGCACACTTTTCCTCGATGAAATCGGCGACATTTCGCCCGCGGTGCAGGCAAAGCTGCTCCGCTTCGTGGAAGAGCGTTCCTTTACACGGGTCGGCGGCCGCGAAGACATTCGCGTCGAGCTGCGCCTCATTACCGCCACGAACAAGGACCTGCGCGCGGAGGTGAAGGCCGGCCGCTTCCGGGAGGATTTGTTCTATCGGCTTCACGTCCTCGAAATCGCCCTGCCACCGCTCGCCGAGCGACCGGCCGACATTCCAGCGCTCGCCGAGAATTTTCTGAGGGCTGCCGGCCGCCCTCTTACACTCGCACCCGAGACGCTCGCGCTCCTGGCACGGCACGACTGGCCGGGCAACCTGCGCGAACTCCGCAACGCGCTGGACCGCGCCGCTGCGGTCTGCACCGGGCCCGTCATCCTGCCGCAACATCTCCCTCGCGATCTTCGCATCGCGGCGGAGACCACACCCGGCCTCGAAGCGCGTCTCGCCGCGGCCATCGCCGCGTGGCTGGATGCCCGCCTCGCCTCGAAGACGAATTACGACACGCTGCACGAGGAGCTGGAGGGCTACGTCCTGAGCGATCTCCTCGCGCGCTTCGACGGGAAGCCGACGCTCCTCGCGCGCGAGCTGGACATGAACCGCGTGACCCTGCGGAAAAAGCTGAACACGGGGCGAGAGGACGAACAGTAAATCGCCACTGTCTCACTGTCCTGCCGTCGCCTCACTCCCCCGCCCCGCTCAGATGGTAAATCGCGAACGTCGCGAGCCAATGCTCCCCCTCATAGTGGCCACTGAAGACGTGCTTGAGACCCGCTTCCGCGTGGCTGTGCATCGCCTTCTCGATTGCCACGCGGCGCGCGTCCGCGGAGTTGAGCGCCGAAATCACACCTCGCATGGTCCACGCCCGGCTTAAGTTCAACCCCACGAGATGTACGATTCGCGGATCGCTCAGGTCGCTCACTTCCGCGGGTTTTGCCCAGGCGCCGAAATCTCCATTGCGAAGCGACGGCACGAACCGATCGAGCCACTGTGAAAACTCCGCACCGGGCAGCACGCGCCGCATCAAATCCGCGACATTCAATCCCGGGGAAAAGAAATCCTCCCCCGACGGCTCGAAGGAAATCGGATACGCACGGTCCTGCAAATAGTAGTCCCGCGCCCGCGCGACGATCAGCTTTTCCAGCTCGGAATCGTGCACGACGCGCGAATAATCGAGAATCTGGGAGAGCGCGAACGCCGTATCCGGATGCACCCCCGTGCGGATCGGATAAGTGAGCCGGGGCAGGTAATCGCGTGTCAACGCCACGAGTTTTGTCTCCAGTGGTGCAAAGTTCGCCGTCCACTGTCGCGCATCGGCGTCACCCCACGCGCGCAGTTCCGCGGCCAGCCGCAGCGCCCAGGCCCAGCCGTACATCCGCTCGAAACTGCGATTTTCCCTGGTTTCGAAATACGCGGCTTCCTTCGCGAGTTTCTCCTTCGTGAAGTGCGCCCCCAGCCTTGAGCGGGCCTCGGCAGCGCAGGGCATGTCCGGAAAGAGCCGCAACAGCCGCACGAGCAGCCAGTGGCCGTGGACGGATGAATGCCAGTCGAACGAGCCGTAGAATGCCGGGTGCATCGCCATGGGCGGCATGACATCGTCAGCCCGAGTCAGCACTTCGCCCGGTTTGTTTGGGTATTCACGGTCGATGCCTGCCAGGACGAGGCGCGCGAATTTCTCCGCGCTGGCGGAATCGAGGTCTGCGGCGAGAAGTGGCATGGCGATGAGGATGGCGGCGATGAATACTTTCATGCGGACGGCAGGCAGCAAAAAGACGGAACACGCCCCCCGTCAATGCGCTGTGCAAAACATCCTGCACGATGGCGTTTGTTCTGCTAGATGATGGGAGCATCATCGCAACGTGACCTTTCCAGACACCAATCTCGACGTGACACCCGGCGAAATCGCCGCTTTTCGCGAGAACGGCTGGCTGCGCCTCGAGAACATCGCTCCACTCGCGGAAGTTGAGCTGCTGAGGGAAATTTTCGACCGGCTCTTTGCCAGGCGCGCCGGATGGAAAGAGGGCAAGGCCTTCGACCTCGCCGGCCGCGATGAGCCCGGCGAGGAACCCGTGCTGCCGCAAATCCTGAATCCGGTGGAGTTCGCACCTGAGCTCAAGCACACGCAATTCCGTGCAAATGCGCTGGCCATCGCGAAGAGCCTGCTCGGTGCTGACGCGGAACCGTGGTTTGAACACGCGATCTGCAAGCCGGCGCGGATCGGTGTGGCGACCCCGTGGCACCAGGACGAGGCGCACCGCTACGATCCCGGGGTGGATTACGAGCAGATCAGCATTTGGATGCCCCTGCAGCCTGCGACGGTCGAAAACGGATGCATGCGTTACATTTCCGGCACCCATCGCGGACCCGTGCTCGATCACCGGCCTCTCGACGGCGACGCACGGAAATCGGCGCTCGAATGCGTCGGCGTGTTCAATCCGGAGGCAGCCGTGATTTGTCCGCTGCCGGCGGGCGGCGCGGCGATCCACCATTGCCGCACTCTGCACAGCGCATCGCCAAACGTCACTGCGGTGCCGCGGCGCGCGTACGTGCTGGGCTTCAGGGGAGCGCCCCGCCCTGCGCCTCACCGCCCGATCTTTCCGTGGATCAGCGGGCGGCGCACACCCGCCGCCGAGCGCGCCGAGGCGTGGGAGAATCGAGGCGGCCCGGTCGGCCGCGCATCGAGAAAACTCGGACGGAAAGTCGGCAATTTCGCCCACCGCGTGAAGCGCCGCCTGCTGGGAAACTGATTCGCAGGCATGCCGGCATTCAGGTCCCGACTGCCCCATGCGCGAATCGCGTGGCCTCACCATGGTATCACCTCGCGTCACAAAACCTTTGCCCGGCGGCGACGCATTGCGGAAATTCCGCGGCCAATGTTCGCGTTAGCCGTCAGACTGATCCTGCTCCTTCTCGCCATCGTGCCGCTCCGCGCACAGGACGAGCAACCCGGAATCGATGAGATCATCGCCGCACGCGATGCGTCGATCGCCGGGTTCCGCGCGGCGCGAAAAGCCACGAGCGCCGAGTGCCGTACGACGTACCTCCGGGTGCTCGATGCGGCGCTGAAGACGAGCAGCGACGCCGCAACGACCGCCGCCCTTCACAAGGAGCGCGACGGCATCGCCGATGGCCTTGTGGCTCCAGCGGACGCAATCGGCCTGCCGGCGGACGTCGCGGCGGCCCGGCGCGTGTTTTTCAACGGAGTAGGAAAGGCCTCCGTGGATTTCGACGCCGCAAAGAAGAAGCTGGATGCCGACTACCTCAAGACCCTCTCGAAGCTGCAGGCGCAGTCGAAGCGCGACAAGAAACTCGCGGCGCAGATCGCCGCCGAGAAGCGCCGGGTCGCGGAAGGAAAGTAGCGGACGGGCGCGATTCGGCATTCGACATCCCGCCTCCGTCATTTCCAAATTGCACCCATGGACCCGAACTTCATCGCCACACGTACCGCGCGCATTGCCGCGCTCGGCCTGCGGCTGGATGACTTCGAGGAGAATTTCCATCGCTCCGGCGGCCCGGGCGGACAGAACGTGAACAAAGTCTCCACTGCCGTAACCGTATCCCACAAGCCCACGGGCGAGGCGGCCACCGCCCAGGACACGCGAAGCCAGGCGCAGAACCGCGAACTGGCCTGGACCCGCGCGCTCGACGCCATCGAGTCTGCGAGGGCCGCGCAACGGGCGGCCGCACGTGACGCCAGGGAAAAGGAACGCCGCCGCACGCGCAAGCGGCCATGGGGCCTCAAGCAGCGCATCCTCGAGGGAAAGAAACGCCGTTCTCAAACGAAGAAGATGCGCGCCAAAGACTGGTGAACTCCCGATGCTTCATTCGATAGACAGCAGCGCTCACGGGCCGCTGGGCAAGCCGATGGCGGGTGCGGTGCAGTCCTGCGTGCATTGCGGATTCTGCCTCGCGGCCTGCCCTACGTACCGCGAACTTGGGCAGGAAATGGATACGCCGCGCGGGCGCATCGTGCTGATGAAGCAGGTGCTCGAAGGCACGCTGCCGGTGGAGAGCGCACTCCCGCATGTGGACGCCTGCCTCGGCTGCCTCGCTTGCGAACCCGCCTGTCCCAGCGGAGTGCCGTATCGCGATCTGATTTCGCCTTTTCGCGCGCTCACGGAAAAGAAGCGCCATCGCTCGCTGCTCGACCGGCTCCGGCGATGGGCGGTGTCGATCACCCTGCCCCATCCAGCGAGGTTTCGTGCCGCGGCATTTTTCGGGCGCTTTGCAAAGGAATTCGCCCCGCTTTTCCCGAAATCATTTCGCCCGATGCTCCGCCTGCTGCCGGATGCGCTTCCGCCGAGGCAAACATGGCCGGACGTCACGCCCGCGATTGGCAAACGCCGCGCGCGCGTCGCCCTTCTCACGGGCTGCGCGCAGCAGGTGCTCGACCCGGACATCAACACCGCGACGATCGACGTCCTCTCGCGCAACGGAGTCGAGGTGGTCATTCCGTCCGGCCAGGGCTGCTGCGGTGCACTGGCGTGGCACGTCGGCGATTTGCGTGGCGCGCAGAAATTCGCGCGGCAAAACCTGCGCGCGTTTCCGGCGGACGTGGATGCCATTGTCACCAACGCCGCCGGCTGCGGCAGCGGTCTGCACGAGTATCACCTCATACTCGCCGGCACGCCCCACGCAGACGCGGCAGAGAAATTTCGCCACAAGGTCTGCGACATTTCCGCCTTGCTCGCCCGCCTCGGACCGCTCGCCCCTTTCCCAGAATCTTCGCGACGCCTTCGCATTGCCTATCACGACGCCTGTCATCTCGCGAACGCGCAAGGCATTCGCGACGAGCCCCGCGACCTGCTTCGCGCAATCCCAGGCGTCGAACTGGTCGAACTGGCTGAAGCGCACCTTTGCTGTGGCAGCGCGGGCACGTATAACATCGACCAGCCTGAAATCGCCGCACGCCTCGGCGCATCGAGGGCGCGTGCAGTGCTCGACTCCGGCGCAGACGTCGTGGCCACCGGGAATATCGGGTGCCTGACGCAACTGCGAATGTACCTGGCCGGGAAAGTGCCGGCGCGGCACACGGTGCAGATCCTGAGGGATGCGTATCGGGGGAGTGAACAGTAAACAGTTGCGCGCAGCGCGGGAGGGCGTGCCCCGCCACGTTCAACTGTCCCACTGTTTACAGTTCACTGCCCTCCCCGGCTCCACTCGCCGTCGTTGCCATGTCACTTCTACGTGCCAAACTACCTCCATGCTAACGACCATCATCGGCACCGGCGCCGCGGGTATCCTGCTGCTCTTTCTGGAGATGTTCCTGCCCGGCCTTATCGCGGGCATCGTGGGCGGGATTCTTTTGCTCATCGCTGTCGTGATGGCCTACACCGAGATCGGCTCCGAGGCCGGGAACGTGGCGTTGCTCATCGCCACGCTGAGTTCTGGCGCCCTCTGGTGGTGGTGGGCCGCTCAATTCCAAAAAACGCGCTTGGGAAAAATGATGACCCTCGAGTCTTCGATCCCCGGCAATTCTTCCGCGGCCGGCCTGCCGGAACTCATCGGCCAGGCCGGCACCGCAGCCACGCCGTTGAAGCCGGGAGGCACGATCGTCGTCGCCGGCCGTCGTGTGGACGCGCTGACCGACGGCCCATTTCTCGAACCCAACACACCAGTCGTGGTGATCAAGGCGGACGGGCTTGGCGTAATTGTTCGTCGCGCGCCCGACGCCGGGTCGTAGGTGGCGGTTCATATCGTCATTCCCAGGCACACGCCGACCGGGCGCACTTCGCTCTTCTCACCTCCAGCGTCCCGCTTCTATCGTGGCGCCATGTCGCGCATCGCCGCTTCCATTCTCGCCATCTGCACGTCCGCCATCGCGGCTGAGTCGCAGTTTCTCACCAATGTTCGGCAGCTCATTTATGAGGGTAAGCGCAGCGGGGAGGGTTACTTTTCGCCGGACGGGAAGCGGCTCATTTTCCAAAGCGAGCGCGAGGAGGGAAATCCCTTCTACCAGATGTATGTGCTGGACCTCGAAGGCGGCGACACCACGCGCGTTTCACCCGGCGTGGGAAAAACCACCTGCGGATTTTTCCAGCCGGGCACGAACCGCGTCATCTTCGCCAGCACTCACGAAGACCCGGATGCGAAGGCGAAACAGAAGGCGGAGCTCGACTTCCGCGCCAGCGGCAAGCAGCGCCGGTACTCGTGGGACTACGACGCCTCGATGGAAATTTATTCCGCGAAAGCCGACGGCACCGACATTGTGAATCTCACGAAATCGCCCGGCTACGACGCCGAGGGCTCATTCTCGCCGGATGGAAAGCAGATCGTTTTTTGCTCGCTGCGCGCGGCGTATGGGCGGGAGTTGAATGCGGAGGAAAAATCGCGGCTTGAAAAAGATCCGGCCTGGTTCGGCGACATCTTCATAATGAACGCAGACGGCTCGAACGTACGCCAGCTCACGAATGCACCTGGCTACGACGGCGGTCCGTTCTTTTCCCCCGATGGTTCCCGGGTGATCTGGCGGCGGTTCGATTCGAGCGGGATGAATGCGGACGTTTTCACCATGAAAACCGATGGCAGCGATGTGCGGCGGCTCACAGACTTCAAGGCAATGTCGTGGGCACCCTATCTCCATCCCACTGGCGGCTACGCGATTTTTACGACCAACAAACATGGCTTCGAGAACTTCGAGCTCTTCATCGTGGACGCCGAGGGAAAGCGTGAGCCGGTGCGCGTGACCGAGACACCCGGCTTCGACGGCCTGCCGGTGTTTTCGCCGGATGGCAAACGGCTTGCGTGGGCCAGCGGCCGCACGACGGACGGAAAATCGCAAATCTTCATCGGAGACTGGAACCACGACGCGGCTCTCGCTGCGCTCGGGCAGGCGCCGGAGCGGAAGGCGTCCGCAACATCACCCGCCTCCGGCAAGGACACACCGCCTCCGAGCATCGGCTCGCTCCTGCTCAAGCCGGAGATCTCCGCGGAAGACTTGAAACTCGAGGTGAGCTACCTCGCAAATGACAAGCACGAAGGGCGCGGTACCGGCACCGAGGGCGCGCGCCTGGCCGCGGAATGGTGTGCTGACTATTTCCAAAAGGCCGGCCTGCAACCCCTCCCAGGCAGCACGTCATTCTTCAACGAGTTCGAATTCAACGCCGGCGAAAAAGTGGTGCCGGAAAAAAACGCCTTTACGTGGTCAAACGATGCGACTCCACCGAACCAAAAGGAAATACCCGTCCTCTCCAACGCAAAGCTGGACACCGACTTTCGCCCCCTCGCCTTCTCGGAGAACGGCGAGATCGAGGGACCCGTTGTGTTCGCGGGATACGGCCTGAGCGTGCCGGAGGGAGCAGGCCAGAAACGATACACCAGCTTCGAGGGGCTCGACGTGAAGGATAAGGTGGTGTTGCTGCTCCGTTATGTTCCGGAAGGCGTGGACCAGACTCGCCGCGCGCACCTGAATCGGTATGCGGGGCTGCGCTACAAAGTCATGATGGCGCGCGAGCGCGGCGCAAAGGCGGTTCTCGTCGTCACCGGTCCGAACTCGCCCCACGCAGGGGAGCTCATCCCGCTCAGCGGCGACGGCAGCAATGCGGGCAGCGGCCTTCCCGCCGTGAGCATCACCGGCGAACTCGCCGAAAAGCTGCTCGCCCCGACAGGCAAAAAGCTCAAGGACCTGCAAACCGCGCTCGACGACGAGAACCCTCACGCCGAAGTGCCCGGCGAGATCAAAAGCGTTCGCGTCAAGTTGAACACTGGCATCGAGCACATCAAAAAGACGGACCGGAACGTCATCGGCATGCTGCCGGCCGCCCACGCGGAGACCGGCTTCGACAATGCGAAGACACCACCGCCCGCCGAGTGGATTTTCATTGGCGCACACTACGATCACCTCGGCCGCGGCAAGGGCGGTGCGAACTCGCTCGCACGCGCGGACGAAGACGGCCAGATCCATCACGGCGCAGACGATAACGCCAGCGGCACCGCACTCGTGCTCGAACTCGCCGCGGTGCTCGCAAAGGAAAAACCGGCCAATCGCAACATCGCGTTCTGCCTTTGGAGCGGCGAGGAGATGGGCCTGCTCGGGAGCGCCGCATTTTGCGAGAAACCGCTCGTTCCGCTCAAGGACGTGGCCGCTTACATCAATGCCGACATGGTGGGCCGCCTGCGGGACAACAAGCTAATCGTCCAGGCCGTCGGCAGTTCGAAGTCCTGGCCGCGCATCATCGAGAAGCGGAACGTCGCCGCCGGCTTCGCGCTCACGTTGCAGGACGACCCGTACCTTCCCACCGACGTAACGGCCTTCTACCCGAAGCGCATCCCCGTCCTGAATTTCTTCACCGGCAGCCATGACGACTACCACCGCCCCACTGACACCGCGGACAAGGTCAATTACGATGGCCTCGCGCGCATCACGACCTTTGCAAAAGGCATCCTCCTCGACGCGGCGAACGCACCCCAGCGCATCGAGTTTTCACGCGTCGAGAAAAAGGACACTGGCGCAGCGCGCGACAATCTCCGCGCGTATCTCGGCAGCATCCCAGACTACGCGCAGGAGGTGAAGGGCGTGAAACTGAGCGGCGTCCGTGCAGGCTCACCTGCCGAAAAGGCCGGGTTGAAGGGCGGCGACGTAATCGTTGAATTCGCGGGACAGAAGATCGCGAACATCTACGACTACACGTACGCCCTCGATGCGGTGAAGATCGGCCAGGCCGTGAAGATTGCCGTGGAGCGCGACGGCAAACGCGTGGAAATTACCGCAACACCGGAGGCGAGGAAGTAGCGCGCCTCACGTCCCGGGCTTTGCCACGTCCGCCGCGCGCCAGAGGTACCATGCGGCGGTCGTCGCATGCGGGCGCCAGCGCTGGCCATACTCGAGCAGTTCCTTCGGCTTCGGCAGTTCCGCGAGGCCGCGCACGTTTCGGAACCCGGCCCTCACGCCGAAATCGTCCACCGGCAGCACGTCCGGCCGGCCAAGCTTGAAGATGAGGAGCATCTCCGCGGTCCAGCGACCCACGCCGCGCACTTGCGTGAGCCGCTCGATGATTTCCTCGTCGGCCATCGTCTTGATTTTGCGCGTGCCGGGCACGGTGCCATCCAGTGATTTTGCCGCGATGTCCCGCAGCGCCGCGATTTTGGCCCACGAGAACCCTGCGCTACGCAGCGCGTCGTCCGTCACGTCGGCGAGCCGTTCCGGACTCGGAAAACGCCCACCGAAGAGCGCGCGGAACCTGCGCAGAATCGTCTGCGCCGCCGTTCCATTCAATTGCTGGTGCGCCACCGCGCTCACGAGCGAGACAAACGGCGTGCGATCGGCCCTCGGAATCAAACCGCACGGCCCGTGTTTGCGAATCAGCCCGCGCATCAGCGGACACGCACGGCTCAAGTGAGAAAGGGCATCCGGAGTCATGAGTTGGAATAATCGAGGCAACTAAACGTCTCTTCGAGAATCACCCCGCTGGCGATGCAGGTTTTCAGCAACTCAATCGCGGGTTTCATGCGCGACTGCGTCGGGCTTTTCCCCGCCTCTGGCAAGCATGCGAGAAGCCAGCCCCCGCGCCGCGCTACTCCACAAAGAGAAACTCGTTCGAGTTGAAGATGACCCGCGCCAGCGCGGGCAGGCCGCGCTTCTCCACGAAGGAGGAGTAATCGCGCAATTCGTCAGCCGTCGGCTCACGCTGGAGAGTGAGACGCACAGCCGCGCGGATGCGGCCCTGCAAATCGGGCGCCATCTTCTCCACGCGGGCGGCGAAATGCTCGCTATTGCGCAGGACGAAATCGTCGTTCCACAGGGCGAGCGACTGCAAACTGGACGCGCTGAACGGCCGGGTGGGCGCAAGCTGCGCGGCGTCGGGAAAATCAAGCGCGGCCATGAAAGGGTCGGCGATATTGCGGAAAACGAACCGGTAGATGCTCCGGCGATTTGCGCCCGGGGCATCCCAATCGTAGGCGGTGTAGTCGAGCGAAGGCGTATCCTGAATGGCCGGGCCCATTTTGAAATGCATCGCGCCCGGGCCTCCCATGGTGAGATCCAGCCGGCCCGCGCATTGCAGCACGATGTCGCGGAACGACTCCGCATCGAGACGGCGCCTGGTCGCCGCATTGGCGAGGGCGCCGGCATTCGCCACAGCCCCGTTGCCCGGAGCGGCGGAAATAGCCGTGGGCGGCTTTGCGGCCGCTGCCACTCGATAGGCCATGCTCGTGCAGATTTCCCGATGCAGACGTTTCAGCGAACCATGACCGAGAAATTCGGACGCAAGCGCATCGAGGAGTTCTGGCTGCGAGGGCTTGCTGCCCATCCGCCCCAAGTCGTTCGGCGTATCGACGATTCCTCGTCCGAAATGGTAGTGCCAGATGCGGTTCACAACGCTGCGCCACGTGAGCGGATTTTTCGGATCGGCTATCCAATCCGCCAGTGCAGCGCGGCGCGCGGATTCGCCTTTTGCCTGGGAGAAATCGCCCTTCAGCGCGGTAACGCATGTGAGCGCGCCGGGCGCGGCAAGATCCCCGGGGGCCGCAAGATCGCCCCGGCGCAATACTCGAATCTCGCGCGGTTCACCCACACTCGCCTTAGCGCCGTGTCGGGAATAGTCGCGGCCGGCCGCATACACGAGCGCCTGCGGCGGGAGCGCGCTGAGCACCTCCGCCGCGCGGGCACGCACCGCGTGAGCGGCAATCGCCAGTTGCTGCGCCTGGTCGCGCGATGTCGCACTAAGGGCGGCGGCAACCTCGGCCGGCAGCGGGACTGCCGACGACGGCGTGCTACCCGTCACGGAGATTCGTGCGCGTCCAATCAGGTGACCGCCACCGTGAATTTGTTTCAATACCGTGCGCAACCGCGCGCCAGCGGGTAGCGTCAGCTTTTTTTCCAGGACGAAGACCGCCGTGTGCGACTCGCCAACGCGCGGAAAGATGCCCCATGCGGTCTTCTCGTTGCCATCGAGCGCCTGCGCGATGGTCCAGTCCGTCTGGTCGAAATCCGCGAACGCGCGGCGAATGGCGACGCGCTGCGGCTCACCCGCGCCCGTCACGTAAAGCTCGAATTCGCTCAGATGCAGATTTCCGTTGTCCTGCCGCCCGGGCCCTTTCTTCGGCAGATGCGGGTCGGAAAGCACCTCGAGCCGCACGGCGCTTATTTCACGAATCGCCGGGTCGGCGTGAATGGTGACGACGTCCTTTTCCGGCCGTGTGCCGCCCGAGAGCACCGAGCCGTCCTCGAGAGCCGAGAGAGTCGCGCCGCCGGACGATGTGAAGTCCCGGGGCACTGGAGTCTCCCACGCCGCCGGCTGGCCGTTCGCGCGCTCCCATTCGGCGGCAATGGCACGCGCCTCCGCTCCGAGCAGGACAGTGGCGTCGCGTTTCTCGGCGGCGTTCTGCAAGGCCTGCCAGCGCTTGCGCTCACGAGCGACACCGGCATCCTCGTCGAACGGGATGTCGCCCTTCTGCACCCCGGCAAAAATCGCGGCGAGCGAGTAGTAGTCACGCTGCGGGATGGGGTCGAATTTATGATCGTGGCACCGCGCACAATTCACCGTGGTGCTGGTGAATGAGGCCATCGTCTGCGTGAGCATGTCGTCCCGATCCACCACCTCGAACATATTCGGCGCCGTCTGCGCAGCGCTCTGGTCGAACGGACCCGCCCCGAGGAAACCGAGCGCGGCGGTGAGGCGCGGCTCCTCCGGGTAAAAATAATCCGCCGCGAGCTGTTCACGAATGAAGCGATGCCACGGCGTGTCGGCGTTAAGCGCCCCGATGACATAATCGCGGAAGCGCCAGGCATTCTCCCGGACCCGATCGTGCTCGAAGCCATGCGTGTCCGCGAAATGAATCGTATCGAACCAGTGGCGCGCCCAGCGTTCACCGTAGCGAGGGCTCTCGAGGAGCCGATCGACCAGTCGAGAAATCACAGCCGTAAGGCGTGCCTCGTCGCCCTTGCAGTCGTTCCACTCTTTCTCGAAGGCGGTCACCTCCTCGAACGACGGCGCGAGGCCATGGAGATCGAAGTAAATCCGGCGGATGAACGTTCGCCCGTCCGCGAGATTCTCGCCTTTGAGCGGCAGGAAACGGTCCACCACGGTCGCCTGTTGCCGGGTTGGGACCTCCGCCACGGGCAACGGCTTCAGTGACCACCAATCATTGTCCGGCCTTGCAGCAGCAGAGGTGCGTGGGTCCGGCGCACCGCGTTGCACCCATTCAGTCAGCACCGCAACCTCGGCCTGGGGAAGCGGCGTTTTCGGCGGCATTTTGAGGTCCTCATCCACCCGGCGGATGGCCTTGATGAGCAGGCTGGAATCCGGCTTTCCGGGAGTGATCGCGGGTCCGCTGCCCCCGCCATCCGCCCATCCGCTCCGCGAATCGAGCGTGAGCCCGCCCTTCATCTTCCCGGTGTGCGAATGGCACTCGTAGCAACGCTGCTTCAGGATCGGCTCGACCTTTTCGCGGAAGAACGCCGTGTCATCCGCCAAGGCAGAAGCCCCGGCAGCCAGCACGGTGACGCATATCGAACGAAAAACGAACACACACGAAAAACACTATCGGCTGCCGCAGCTTTGATAAAAACGCCGTAAAGCGGGTATCGGGATTGCCAGGTTCATTTCCTCAATCACGCCCACTCAGTTCCGTCCGCCGGGCGTGCTCAGCCGAAGCTCAGGTTTTTCACCTTCGCGATGCGGCATGCGTTGAGCACGTCCACGACGCGCTCGTGCATCGTCGTGGGCATCGGGCGGATGATGATCGGATCGTCCGGGGCCGACGCGACGGCGTCTTGCAGGAATTTCAGCAGGCGGGGGATCTCGCGCTGCTTCGGGTCGCCGCCGAGCGACTGCCCGTTCACGATGACGTCCCCGTTGTCCATGATATCCACGACGATGGGTACCTTCACGGCTGCGTCGCCCTTCGCCTGGCTGGGCAAATTGATCGTCAGCAGGCCCTCCGTGATCTTCTGGCCCGCGCAAGCCATGAAGAACAACAAAAGGACGAATACGACGTCCACCATGGGTGCGATTTGGAATCCAAAGTCGCCTGATTCTCCGCCTCCTCCGCCTCCTGCCATATTAGTAGCGCTCCTTTCGGTTCATTTGGGTTGTTCGACTTCCTTGTCCACCGCACTGAAAATGACGTGCGGCACTTGTGCGTTGCCAATCGCCGCCATGACGCCCCGGACATATTGATACCGGGTCTTCCTGTCGGCGCGAATCTTCACCTTGAAGTTTGCGATGTTCGCCTTTTCCGCCTGCTCCCGCTTCATCTTGATGAACTCGGTGAGCGCCCCAAACTCCATCTCCCCCCTGCCGTCCACGTCGATTTTTCCCGTGCCGTCGAGGTTCCAGATGATGTTCACGACGACTTCGCTGACGTTCTTATCCGGCGGCGGCGCCTCGACTTTTGCGATGGGCAGCACGACCTCCTTGTTCACCTGCAAGACCTGATCGGTCGCGATGGACATGAAGAATACGAGCAGCACGAGGAGAATATCGATCATGGGGGCGATCTGAAATTCCGGGTCCTCCTCCGGGATTAGCCGTGTAGCCGCCTTTGTCTTGGCGAGTTTCTTGGCGTTTGCGGTCATGACCAATTACCAGCTCAGCACCGAGCCGCAATGTGGGCACGGGCTCTGTCCAACGGTGACGGCGCCGGCGCAAATCGGGCAATTGGCACCCGCTCCTGCCGGTGCGACGCCGAGCGGCCGAGGTGCAACACCGCCGGCTGCAAACGTTTCGCCAATGTGCATGCCGCCGAGTTCCTCGTACGGAATGTCCGCCACCAGCGTATTCACGATATCGTCCGCATGAACGATGGATGCCTGCGAAACGTTTCGAAAGATGTAATACGCTACGAACGCGGGAATCGCGATGAAGAGGCCCGACGCCGTGGCCAGCAGCACTTCAGAGATGCTGGATGCGAGACCTTTCGGGTCCGACATGCCGGAGCTGCCGAGAACCGCGAAGGCGTTCATCATTCCAATGACGGTGCCGAGCAGACCGATCATCGGGCTGACGACGCCGATGACGGACAGGTAGCTGTTGCGCGTGCGGAGGAGCGTGGATTCGCGCAGGCCGTGTTCGGCGAGCGAGGCCTCGACGGCTTCCTTGCCGCGGCCAATGCGGCTCAGGCCGCTCTTCAAGACGTTCGCGAGGTAGTTCCTGTTCGCGTTACAAGTTTCCCAAGCCTCCTGGTAATTGCCTGAGCCGATGAGCTGGCGGAGGCTATCGACGAGCGGCGGTGGCGCGAGCTTGTCTTTCTTGAGGCTCAGCGCGAGCTGGATGATGAGCGTGACCATGATGATCGAAGTGGCCAGGATGCATATCCAGATGAAGATGATCATCGCTCCTCCGTGGAGGATGGTCTGGAGGAGGGATTGCTGCTCGGGTTTTTTCGCCGCCTCCTGCGCAAACGCGCTGCCGGATGCCATGAGCGATAGGGCGAGGACGACTAGTGCCGTGAGACGGCGGTGGAATTTCAACATGAAGTGGATAGGTTGGTGGAGTGTGGTGGTGGTGTTAGGGCGTGGTAATGCCTTTCTGCCGCAAGTCGTCAATTCGCTTTTGCGCTTCGGCGACCACGGACCGGTCCTGATAGAACACGGCAACGACACGGCAATACTGTTCCATAGCCTCGGGGAGCTTGTTTTCGCCCTCGGCCGCCTGGCCGAGAATGAAAAATGCCTGGCCATAGAGCTGGCTCTCGGCACGGGAGATATTTTTCTTCGTGAGGGCGTCCTGCGCGATCGGCGCCGCGATACTTTTCGCCGCGTCGAAGCGCTTCTTTGCCGCAGCAATTCGGGCTTCTCCGATGGCCGTCGCGGTGGAACCGGCACCAGCGTAGGCCTTCTTGAAGTCGTTGAATGCCATCTCGGCTTCCGAAAGTTTACCGATGCCGAGGTAGATATTACCGAGCATGGCGGTGGACTCCTGTGCCCATTGCACAGGCAGGCCCTTGAATTTGTCCGCAACCGCCTTGATGAGCGGGAGCGCGCCATTCATGTCGCCCGCCTCGATGAAGCGCATCCCGTTCACATACTCAGCGGGGGCAGCCTTTTTGACCTCCTGGATGAGATTCAGATCGTAGCCGATGTTTCCCGCGCCTTCCTGGATCATCACCCGGGAGCCAATCACACCCGTGACCGTCGCATTCTGCAAAACGCGTGGCTGGGCTCCCGTCTGGGCAGGTTTGAGTACGATATAGTCCGCTGCCGGCGCCGTTTGCGAGTGCGCGCGAGGGGCTGCGGCGAGCATCAGCAAGCCGAGTGAAGCGGAAATAAGTTGCCGGAGAGGGAAAACGACACGTAGGTTCGAGAGCATTTTTTTCGTTCGTGCGGAGAGTCAACTTATGTGACGCAGCACGCGCGAATCAACCAAGAATCGAATTTTCACGACAAAATCATGGTCAATACCCTTCGCCGTTTCAGCCAGCCCATCATGGTGGTCATCACCGTGCTGGTCATTATTTCCTTCGCAAACTGGGGCCCCAGCTTTACGCGCTCCATCGGCGGCGGCGGCACGATTTTCACCCTCTACGGCAGGGACTACTCAGTGGAGTCGTTCAACCGGCAGATGAGAAAGGTTCAAGTCTTTAAGGAGCTTGGTGAGGATCATGGCATGAGGGGTGGGATGATGATGGGCGAATATGCGCAGGCTGTGCCCGGCGCGATGTATATCCGGCCGACCAATGACCCCATCAATCAGAGAATCGTCGAATACTCCTTTATCTTCGAGCACGAGGCCGACGCATTGGGCCTCACCTCCACGCCCGAGGAGCGCCTCGAACAACTCAAGCGCACTCCGAAATTCCTCGATATGAAGGGCGATCTCGACCCGACGTTGGTAAAAAGATTCCAGGAGAGGACCCTCGGCCCCCTCGGCTTCACGGAGGCTGACTTCGATGCCATTTTTCTTCACGGCGAAGTGCGTGCGCGAAAGCTGCGGACCCTGGTCGGATCGACCTTCGCGGCCAGCCCTGAGGAAGTCCGCGAACGTCTCATCGCGGAGCACCTGACCACCTATCCATCTTATGTGGCATTCAAAGCCGAGGACTTCCGCAAGGACGTCAAGGCTACGGACGAGGAGATCCTCAAGTATTACAACGAAAACGCCGACAAGAGGTATATGTCGCTGGAGAAGCGCCGTGTTCGCTACGCGGCATTCCGCATCCCGGAGCCAGCCGACGGCAAACCTCTCGACCCGTCGAAAAACAACGATTTGCTCCAGCAGACCGCCAATAACGCGTTTGAATTTCACAAGGAACTCGAGGACACCAAAGGAGACTTCGATGCGCTCGCGAAGAAATACGGCGCCGAGGTTGGCGAGACGAAGACTGCATTTGCGCAAGATGCGCCTCCGGATGAAATTGAAGTGGACTGCGAGGCTCTCGGTGAAGCGGCGTTCAAGTTGACTCCGGAGCAGCCCTACAGCGAGCAAATCACCAGTGCCCAAGGCACAAAAAAAGGCGCTTACGTCCTAAAGCTCGTGGAGACGAAAAAACCCGAGAAGCGTCCCTTCGAGGACGTGAAAGCCGACGCGGAGGCGATGGTCATCGGGAAAAAAGTGGATGATTTGGCAAAGGCAAAGGCCACGGAAATGCAGCCCAAGATCGAGGAGGCCATGAAGGCCGGAAAAACCTTTGCCCAAGCGGCCGAGTCGCTCGGCCTGAAGGTCGTGGCGCATGGTCCGATTGGCGGCATGCAGCGCCCGCCACGCGAGGATTTCACGAGCACCGTCAGCGCCGAGGCGGCAAAGCTCGCACCGGGTAAGATCAGCCAGGCCGTGTCCGCTGGAGGCGCGTGGTTGATCGTCCATGTGGATTACCGCCCGCCAGTGGACGAGAAGGTGATCGCCGACGGACGCGAAAGCGTTGCGACCATGGTCGAAGAAGGCCCGGGGCCGCAAAGCCCGGGGAAGCGCGACGTGGTGTACATGGATTGGTTTGACGAGCGCTCGGTTGCTGCCGGCGTTCCTAAAATGCGGTAGCCAGCTCCGATGCCACGCGGCTCTCGAATTTGGATGCGAGCGTGGCGGCGGCGCTTTTGAAGCTGCCATGACTCTCGAGGAACTTTTCGACGACGCGAACGGCGACCTCGCTCTCGGCGAGCTCGATTCCGCCGTCGAGAAATACCGCCGCTGCGTGGAGATGCAGCCTGATTTTGCCGACGGCTGGCATGCGCTCGCGATGGCCTTGATGAAAACGGGCCACCACGAAGAAGCCATCGCCGCCGCGGTCAGGAACACGGAACTCCGCCCAAACGACCAGCTCGCCTGGAGCACACTGAGCATTTGCCACGTGAAGAACGGCCAGATCAAGGAAGCCGAAGCCGCGGGTGCCAAGGCGCGAATCCTGAGTTGGGGCGGAAAAATCAAGAAGTGAATCGAGCGGCGAATCGCGTCGCGGGCAAACGCGCGCTCCGCGGGGCTTGCATCGCAAACGCCTGCTGGCACCCTTCGCGTCGCATGAAACTCCTCGCCATTCTAGCCGCCGCCGCGATCTCCGCGAACGCCGCGGATAAAATCAAGGTACTCCTCGTCGATGGACAAAACAACCACGCGTGGAAACAAACCTCGCCCGAGCTGAAGGCGATTCTCGAGGAGGGTGGCCTCTGCTCCGTGGACGTTTCGACCGCGCCGGGCAAAGGCGGCGACTGGGCCGCGTGGCGTCCAAAATTCTCCGACTACGCGGTGGTAGTCAGCAATTACAACGGTGAATTGTGGCCGGAGGAGGTGCGCGACGCCTTTGAAAAATACGTGAGCGGCGGCGGTGGCTTCGTGAGCGTTCATGCCGCCGACAACTCATTCCCCGAGTGGAAGGCTTACAACGAGATGATCGGCGTCGGCGGCTGGGGCGGGCGCAATGAAAAGAGCGGTCCTTACCTTCGCCTGCGCGACGGCAAATGGACCCTGGACACCAAACCCGGCAACGGTGGCAGCCACGGTGCCCAGCATGAATTTGTGATGACCACCCGCGCGCCGGACCATCCCATCATGGCCGGTCTTCCCGCGAAATGGCTGCACAAGCAGGACGAGCTTTACGACCGCCTGCGCGGCCCGGCAAAAGATGTGACCATTCTCGCGAGCGCATCGTCGCCGAAGGAAAAGGGCGGCAGCGGCGAGGAGGAGCCGCTGCTCATGGCCATTCCGTTCGGCAAAGGCCGCGTCTTTCACACTGCGCTCGGTCACGGGATGGAGGCACTGAAATGCGTGGGATTCGCCGTCACGCTGCGCCGCGGCACCGAATGGGCCGCCACTGGAAAAGTCACGGTACCCGTTCCCGCGGATTTCCCGGGCGAGACGGCGAGCAAGGCGCGCCCGTAGCGCGACACCCGGCACCAGGTGAATCAATCCACGTAGAGAAACTCGTTCGAGTTCAGCAGCACGTGGCAGAAGTCCACGAGCGCTGCCTTGCGCGCATCGGTCGGCTTCGATTGCGCGATTTTTGCCACGATGTCGTGACCCCGGGGCGAACTGTCCTTGTAAAGACCGCTGCCCGTCTCGAACCGCCAGTAACCCACCGTGTGCTCGCCGATGGCCTGGCCGCTATTGAGAAGCAGCGATTCCGCAGGCAGCGCGGCGCGGGTCAGGCGGACGTCGTCGATGATTCCATCCCAAACGTTGGTTTTCGCGGTCGTCCCCCGCGCACCGACCACGAAATCCGTGTCTCCCCGGATGCCGGCCGTGGTCGTATGCGCCACGGTTGCGATTTGCAGCGGCAAGTCGTCGTTTGAGAGATCTTTCGCGTAGAACGTGATGCCATTCTCCTTCTCTGCCAGGCGAATGCTCGCAGCGACGAAGTACGGCTTCCCGATTTCGAGGTGAAGCCCGGCGAACACGGGCTCCGCCTCCTTCTGCGGCGAGCCTTCACCGTTGAGCATCAGCACCAGCGCCTGCGGCTTGTAACGCGATTGCTTGCCCGTCACGCCAAAGGTCCAGCCCGGCTTTTCCTTTGCGCCCGTCCAGTGCGATGCAATCGTCCGCACCTGCCCGTCCGTGTAGAGCGAATTCAGCACGATGAACGCCTCAATCGTGAAATCACCATCCGGGAAATCCGTTCCAGCCCGCATGAAGAGCCGATCCAGGCCCGACGGCGTGAGAACCACTCCGCGTCCCTCGCGAAAAGGCATCTTTTCCGTCGTCAACGTGATCGGCTTCATCTCCGGCGGGCGCGCCTCGATGGCCGCGGCCTGGGCGTCGATGAATTCCCGGGCGCCCTTGACCTCAGCCGCCGTGGGCTCGCGCTGCCACGCGAGGCGCATCGCCGCATTCGCGCGTTCGCCATCATCCGCCGACGATTCCCGCGTGACGCGCTCGGCCAACGCCCGCGCGCGTGCGAGCATCCACGGGCCATTGAACATCGTGAGCGCCTGGGTGCTGGTCGTCGTCGTGTTGCGCTGCGCCGTGCTTTGAAAGCCCTCGGGCAGATCGAAAACGTCGAGCAACGCGTCCCGCGTGTTGCGAAGAATCTTCGTGTAAATCGTACGACGCGGCTTGTCCCACGCGGCGCTTGGCCCGCCATCTTTCAACTCGAGTTCGCCTGTCACGGCCAGGATTGCGTCGCGCACTTGCTCCGCATCAAGCCGGCGCGGGGAGGCTTGGGATAGCGGCATGGCGGATGGTTGTGCGGCGGGCGGCTGTCCACTGTTCACCATCCACTGCTCACCCCGCCCCCCTCGATATGCCGCACTCGTCACAATCAGCCGGTGCAGCTTTTTCAGGGACCACCCGTCCGCCACAAAGCGTCGCGCCAGCCAGTCGAGCAGTTCCGGGTTTGACGGTTGCCCTCCAAGTTTGCCGAGGTCGCTCGCATTCGCCACGAGCCCCTGCCCGAAGTGATGCTGCCAGATGCGGTTCACGATGACGCGTGCCGTCAGGGGATTCTCCGGATTTGTCAGCCATTTTGCGAGCGCTGTGCGGCGTCCGGTGGAGTTTGCGTAGGGCGTGATCTTTGCAGGCGCCGCGTCGAGAATCGTCGGAAAGCCCGGCTCGATGTCGCCTTCTTTTTTCGGGATTCGCGTGGGGGGCGCCATTGCGCCAATGTCCGCGATCGCGAGCACAGTCGGCAGCGGCGCAGGCTTCTCGGCGTCGAACGTGCTGAGTTGCTTCTGCAATTTGATCAGCGGGTCCTTGTCAGCTCCCTTCACGTGGTTGAGCAGATGATCCCACTCGTATTGCACCTGTCGAAATGCCAGCTCATGAATCTGCTGCTCGCCGGGCGTTCGCGAGTTCTTCAACATGATCGCCTGCACGTCCTCGGGAAATTTCTCGATGGCAGAGTTCTTCGCCTTTGAGCGCGCCGCGTCTTCGAACACCGCAATTTGTGTCCGCACGTCTGCCGTTTTTGCCGCCCACGCCGCGAGTTTTTCCCCGTAGGCCGCGCGCTCCGCGGGTGTCGCCGCCACGGCATCGTCCACCCAGCGCATCGGCGCGAAAAACGCCTGCAACCGGAAATAGTCCTTCTGCAAGATCGGGTCGAACTTGTGGTCGTGGCAGCGCGCGCATTGCACGCCAAGACCCAGGAACACGTCAGCCGTCACATCGGTGACCTCATTCAAAATCGTCGTCCATTGCCCGATGACGTCGCGATTATTGTACTCATAAATCCCCGCTCGCAGAAACCCCGTCGCCGTTTGGGCGTCCACGTCGCCAGGCCACAGTTCGTCACCCGCGAGTTGCTCCTGCACGAAGCGGTCATACGGCTTGTCCGAATTCAGCGAGCGCACGACGTAGTCGCGATAGCGCCAGGAAGTCGGCCGAAATTCATCGATCTTGTAGCCGTCGCTCTCCGCGAAGCGCGCAAGGTCCAGCCATTGCCGCGCCCAACGCTCGCCGTAACGCGGCGATGCAAGCAGGCTGTCGGCAAGTGCCGCGACCTGGCCGTCCATCGCTGCGGGATTGCTGCCGCACGAGACGACGAACTTCGTAACTTCTTCCGGCGTGGGCGGCAGGCCGGTCAGATCGAAATAGAGACGCCGCACCACCTGCTCCGCCTTCGCCGCGCCGGGGAGCTTCCCGGGACCATAGAGAAACGCATCGATCGGATTGGTCGCGCCGGACTTCGGCACCTCGGGTTTCCCCATCGGCTGGAAGGCCCACCATTTCCGTTCCTCATCCGTGATCCCGCCCTTCGCTCGCGCAACGAGCTTCTTTCCGTCATCCGGCCATGGCGCTCCCCGCTTCACCCACTCCGTGAGCGTCGAGATTTGCGCATCCGTGAGCTTCTTCGAATCGCCCTTCGGTGGCGGCATCTGAAGGTCCGCGTCGTCGTAGCGTACCGCCTTGATCAGCAGCGATTGCTCCGGCTTCCCGGGCACAATGGCCGCCCCGGAGTCCCCTCCCGCGAGCAAAGACGCGCGCGAATCGACGACGAGCCCACCCTTGCTCTTGTGCGCTTCGTGCGAGTGGCACTTGAAACAATTTCCGGCGAGAATCGGGCTTACCTTGTCGCGGAAAAATGCCGCGTCGTCCTCGGCGAGGACCAGTGACGGCACGATGAGCGATGCGGCAAGGAGCAGGCGCATGATGGTCACTTTGTGCGGGAAATGGCATCCCGCCAATGCGGAAGTGACGCACCGGGTGGATAAATGAGAACGATTGCCCGGCGCCTTCCCTTGCCCGCTTCACCGCTTCGGGCCTTCCTTCGAATTTCGAGTTTTCATTTTCGAGCTTCGCCGCGCCCCATTTCGCACAGCGCTTCCACGACCTCGGGATTACATCCCGCTTACTTTGCAAGGCTCGACATCTCTTTGTCGTGGCTGGTAATTCATTCGCTACCGGCGATCGATGACCACCCAAAGCCCGACCAACCACGCAGATGAGCCCGATGTGGGACTGTGGGGTCGCACCCTAGCCGGGGACACCGCCGCCCTTCGAACCCTTGGCTTGCGATTCTGGCCGCCGATTTACATGTGGTGGCGGCGCGCGGGGCTCGGTCCGAAAAAGGCGGTCATCGCCACGGAGGCCTGTTTCGAGCGCTGGCTCGGAAAGGAGCCGCCTCTCGATTCGCATCCTGGCTCCTTGCGCATGCGCGACTGGGTGCTCGCCCAGCTTAACGATCTCGCCACCCGGGGAGTGAAGCTCCTCGGTGCTCCCCCGCTCGAGATCGATTGGGAAACCGCCGCGCGCCGCTACGATCAGGAGCCGGATCTTCCGATCGACGATCTCTTCCAGCGTCGCTGGGCGCTCACGGTTTTTGAACATGTCTCCGCGACAATCCGCGCGGAGTACTCGGCCGCGGGCCATACGGTGCGCCTCACGTGGCTGCTTCCATTTCTGCACGTGCGGGAAGTGGATGAAGCGCAGTTTTCGGCCGTTACCGCCCGCACAGGAATCGGATTCGGCGCGGTACGCGTCGCAGTCGCGGAATTTCGCAAGCGACATCGCTACCTCGTGCGCATGGCGGTGGCGGACACCGTGGCGACCCAGGCGGAAATCGACAGCGAGCACACGGCGCTCCTTTGCAACAGCGCCATCGGTGTCGAGGGCGAAGCCGCCGCCATCATCCAGATCGCGGGGCCGCCGACCGTCGTGCCGACACGCAACCCCAATACGACAGGAATCTGGAAATGGGAGCCGCCTTCGCTGGCGGCGGCGGCACGTCTTTTTCCGAACTACGAAATCCTCGAGATGATCGGGCGCGGCGGTATGGGTGTGGTGTACAAGGCGCAGCAGACAGCCCTCGATCGCGTCGTGGCGATCAAGCTCCTTCCACTCGAGGTAAGCGCAAACAGCGCGTTTGCGGAGCGCTTCGAGCGCGAAGCCAAGACGCTCGCGAAGCTCAACCACCCGAATATCGTTGCCGTGTACGACTTCGGCAAAACTTCCGGCGGCCATTTGTTCTTCGTGATGGAGTTCATCCATGGCACGAACCTCTGGCATCTCATCCATGGAGTCGGTATCGAGCCCACGCAGGCGCTGGAAATCCTCAGCGGCGTGTGCGACGCACTTCAATACGCACATGCGAAGGGGGTCGTGCATCGCGACGTAAAGCCGGCGAACGTACTCCTGGATACGGAGGGCCGCATCAAGGTCGCCGATTTCGGACTCGCCCGGATGAACTCCACGCCCGGGGGCCCGGCGTTCTCGGGGCCGGTGATGGGCACTCCGGAATACATGGCTCCCGAGCACCTGCGCGACGTGAATGTGGACCATCGCGCCGACGTCTTTTCGCTCGGAGTGATGCTCTACGAGATGCTGTGCCGGGAGATCCCCAAAGGGGCGTTCGACCTGCCCTCGCGCCGCACGACCGTCGATCCGCGCGTGGACGCAGTGGTCATCCGCGCGATGCAACATGTTCCCGATCGTCGCTATCAAACCGCCGGCGAAATGAAATACGCCGTCGAGGCGATTCGCACAGGACCCGCAACTTCGCTGCCCACTCCGAGGCCCGCTGCGGCGCCGCTGCCGGTACCCCGGTCCCTGCTGCCACCCGAGAGGAAAGAATCTTCCGGGATCGGTTGGTTCGTCGCTTTTTTCTGCGCCATCGCGGCTGCGATTGCCGCGTTCGTTTACTATAACCCGGGGAAAATCGGTTCCTTGCTGGGAAACACACCGCCCGCACCGACGCCTGCGCCGGCGAATCCTCCCAAGCGTGATGCACGCGATGATTTCGCCGTCGTGACCTTCGCGAATGCGAAATATCAACTCGTTTCGGGTGCCGTATCCTGGATTGAAGCAAAATCGCGCGCGGAAAAGCGTGGCGGACACCTTGCGACCATTGAGACGGTCGCGGAGGATGAATTCCTCCGCAACAGCTACTCCGCCGCGCTCGCGACGCCCGGTCAATTTATCCAGTTCGGCGCCTATCGTCCGTCGGCTGGCAGCGATTGGCAGTGGGTAACAGATATCGAATGGAAATACGCTGGCTGGGGGGCCGGAGAACCCGCTCACGCCGATGCCCAGCCCACCGAGATGCCTGTCTATGCCGTGCTGACGCGCGATACCGGCAAAGTCGAATGGAAGGCAAAGCTCGCCTCCGATGAAACGAAGCCGAACTTCAAGGATGTTTGCCGCGGCTTTCTCATCGAGTGGAATCTTACGCCCACTCCCCCACCCACGCCGCCCAACCCGGCTTCAGATCCCATTGCGAAAACAAACCCTCCGGTTCCCGTTCCGGCGCCTGCGCCGCAGCCTGCCCCTCCGCCCCCCGTCGTCCCGCCGACGCCCCCGCCTTCCGAATTCGCGGTGTGGCTCGCTGCTCGAAACGCCGAATGGCAGTCCGCCTACGAGCGCGACGTTCTCGGCCCATATAAAAAGGGGCTGGAGGAGGTCAGGGCGCAATACCTCGCCCTGCTGGACAGGCAATTCGCCGCGGCGAGCAAGGCGAACAACCTCGAGATCGCCGTGGGAATTCGTAATGAGCAGCAGAGGATCAATTCCGGCGGCGAGATACCCGCGGAAGACGAGGCCATCATTTCCGATGCCGTGAAGAAAATGCGCGCGGAGGTTCGCCCGCGCATCACCAAGCTCGAGCGCGAGCGGGATGCTCGTGCCAAAACGCTCTACACTCAATACGATCAATTTCTGCTCAAGCACCAGACGGCGCAGACCACGAGCGGGAAAGTGGTCGAGGGGCAATTGGTCAAAAACTTGCGCGACGAGATCGCAAACACGTGGGTCAAGCCGGCGACACCCTCGAATCCCAGCGCGCCGGCACCTCCGGGCCCGAACCCGCCAAAAACGGTCGTTCAGCGCGCCCCAAAAATCCAGAAACGCAAACTCGTCGAACAACTTCTCGCCCGCAATGCCATGGTTACCGTCCGCGAGAAGGGCAACAAAACGCCAGTCGAACTCAAAAGTTCCTCCGGGCTCGCGGATGACGATTTCCAGATCACCATCGTTCACTTCAGGCTTCCGGTTGATAAGCCCGCCTGGACCGAGGACGACAACGCGCTGCTGGACAACGTCATCGAGGTTCCGGAGATCGGCTTCTTCAATGTCGCTCTCACGGACGCAGTCCTTGATCGAATCCGCGGTTGCCGCGAAATCACCGCCCTGAGGCTCGCGAACCTCGGTTCGCTGACTCCGGCGAGCGCCCAGTGCCTCGCGACCCTCGGCGGGCTGCAAACTCTTTCCCTCAATAATATCCCGTGGCCCGCAGAAGCTCTCAAGGGCATCGCGCAACTCCGAAAGATTGACAACGTGGAGATTGAAAACATGGCGTTGTCGGACGACGCCTTCGCCGCGATCTGCACGCTCCCCGCACTCGAGCGAATCGAACTCGCCGGCACCATTCGTGATCTGACGGAGAACGGCTGGCAGGCGCTCGGCAACGCGCGGAGGCTCAAGTCCATCGAACTCAGCGGAGGCGACATCACCGCGAAGATCGCCACGCAAATCGCACGTGCGACTTCGCTGGAGTCCATCAAGATTATCGCACGGCCCGTGACCGATGCCGACATCCAGCCATTCGGTGCTTTGACGCGGTTGCGAGCGCTGGATCTCGATCGCACCAACGTGAGCGGCACCGGGTTCGGCGCGTGGCCGCCTCGCCCGTCCGTCCACTCGCTGAATCTCCAGGGCGCGGGCCGGGTGGATGACGCATCGCTCAAGGCCATCTGCGCGGCCTTTCCAAAGCTGGAGACGCTCGAATTCACCGCCAACAAAGGCCAGATGACACCCGCCGGCGCGGTGCACTTGGGCCATCTGCGGCAAATCAAGACCCTTCGCATCCACGGCGACTCGGTTACCAACGAGTGCGCCGTCGAAATAGCGAAAGCCGACAGCCTGGAGGAATTGGATGTCGGCTCCTCCCTGATCAGTGAAGCCGGCCTGACCGCCATGAGTAAAATGGATCGCCTCACCCGGCTGCGTCTTTATTCGCCCGTCCTGAGCGAAGCCGCCTTCAAAGCGCTCGGCAAATTCCGCGGATTGAAGGATATCACAGTCGGCTCGAGCGTGACGGACGAGAACGTCCGCAAGATGAAAGACGCTCTCCCGGGAGTCAACGTGCGTCATTGAACCGCAACGATTCATTTCGGACCGCGCTAACCCGGATTTTTCACCCTTCTCTGATAGCGCGATCCAAACTGTCCCAACGAATTTGCGGGATTTTGGATCATAAGTCGATCGCTCGTGATCACTTACGCGAGAACGAGCGAAAACGGTATGAAATATCCGCGCTAATCCGCGCTCATCTTCGCTGAGAGTGTGTACCGAAAAGGCGACGGCCTTCATAAACCAAGGCCCAAAAAATAGGCCCGTGAGTCGGTCTTAAAAAGTCCCACGGGGACGCGAGAGAATAGCCCGCTTTTGACGCCGAGTTTGCGACGAGGGATGCGACCTGAAATGTCCCAAGAGGACACCCGAAAATAGCCCAGCGTTTTAACGCTGGGGTCTTCGACGAGAGTTCGCGAAGTCCCGTCAGGGACGAAAGAAATCATTCCGAATCGTTCTTCAAAAACTCCATGCCTTCCGGAAACGCCTCCACTTCTTGAATTCTGGCGCGCTTGCGGCGCACTCTTTCGTCCCCGGTGGGGACTTCATAATCGTCGTCCCCGCAGCCCAGCGTTGAAACGCTGGGCTATTTTCGGGCGTCCCTGCGGGACTTTCGGGGACCGCTTTGCGGGGCTTTTTGATGCGGCTCGCGGGACCGGGACGAACGACGTGTCTGCGCCTTTCGGCGCATGCACTATGAGGCAGGCGATCGACCGCGATCGCGAGCAGCATCACCGAAAGCCTGTTCGCTGGGCGCGCTGTTTCCGCGATAACCTCTTTCGATTAGCGCGTATCAGCGTCAATTAGCGGCTTTCCGCCCGTCGTTCCGGCTCGGGATTGCCGGCCACGCCGGAACGGATGCCAGGGCAGAAAGGTGGAATTCCTCCTGGAATTTGTTTGACTTTCGGCCCGATTCCAGTCAGCTTCATTCCATGCTTCCCGCCCGTTCCTCGTCCTCATTTTCAAGCCTCGCCGATACTACCATTTTGCGCCGGGCGGTTCAATGTTTTCGCGCGCTCGTGACGTTACTCCAGTCCTGGAACGCGGTCATCCAGTGGTTGCACCCCTTCCTCCGTCGTTCCGGCCCGTACGAGGCGCGGGTATTTCGACACGCCCTGCTCGCCGGCGCAAGGCCCGGTGGAAAGACCATTTCACGACACGGAATGGGCGGACCCCATACCCAAACCATACGAAAATCATACCCTCCCCATACCCTCCGGGGTAGCGCCAATTTGGCACCAGTGACCACAAATCCTGAAGCGGCCGTGCACCGGCATTTGCCAGATGTGCCAAAAACCCCGGAAAAAAACGCGAATTCATACCCTCGCGGGATCGGCGCGCCGGTTTTTCCGATGGCCGGGCACGTTTCCTCGCTTTCAATTGAATGCCTGAGAGACGTGCTTGCGCAATTCGCGGAAATCCATACGTTTCGTTTTTCTCTCACCAGCTTCTCATGAACAAGACCACTCACTCCCTGAGCATTCTCCTATTTGCGGTACTCACCGTGCCCATTCATGCAGGCCAGTATCCTTTTCCTGGGACGGCGGCAGCTCCTGTTCAGGCGTTCAATTATCCGGACAACACGATCACTTTCAACGATGGCCCCGGAGCGGGAGGAGCGGGTGGTACGACTTTCGCGTCGTCGGTTGTCGGCACGTCCTTCGGAAAGGTCACCGGCAATGCCACGACGGATACCAACAAACCGTATCTTCAACTCACCAACAAGAGCTTTGGCTCGACCTACTCGTCCTGGCGCTTTCCGACTCTCGATGCCTCGGCCGCGATTCAATCCTTCGACGCATCGTTCTCGGTGCGCATGATTCGCAATACTTTTACGGCGCCGGGAGCCGGCTTTTCCCTCAATTTCGGCCCAATCCCCGCCACGGGTTTCGGTTCGGGCGACCTTGGATTCACGATGCCAAACGGCATCGTGATCGGATTTGACACCTACGCCGACACCGCAAACGACAAGCCTTCGATCCAGGTTTATTGCAACAACACAATCGTCGGCGATTTCCCTGCCACCAACTTCACGGAAACCACGACCATTACGAGCGGCACTTTTACGCTGACGAATCCGGTCACCGGAGTGACGACCGGGAACATCAACTACAATGCCACCGCGAGTGCCGTGCAAACGGCGATGCGTGGCGTCCCGGGCTGGACCACTGTGACTGTCACGGGCTCCGCGGGCAACTGGACGGTGAATCACAATGTCGTCGGGTCCTATGCTGACCCGGTCGGAAATGGGGCGGGTCTCGCGAACACCACATTGATGGGGCCGAGCCAGGGGGTAGTCGTCATTGCGAACACCCAGGATGGCACGGCGTCGCAAAACGAAATCTGGACGATTGCCCTGCAAGGACGCGGTTTTGTGTACAGCGCGGCGTTCAAGCCAGTCACCATTCACTGGGACTATAATGGCCTGGACGTGAGCTACAACGGCCAGGTGATATTTACCGATCTCCCCACGCCGGGATTCGTTCCGGCCATCGGACATCAGTTCGCAGTTTGCGCTTCGACGGTAGGTGGCGCACAGGATACCTACATCGACGACTTCTCCCTCGCGACTACTCCCGCATCGCCTCCGGACACGGGCGGCCCCGTCATCAGCGAATTCATGGCCGAGAACGCGTCCGGTTTGGAGGACGAAGAGATGGACCATCCGGACTGGATCGAGATTTACAACGGGCAAAACGTCGCAACAAACCTTGGCGGCTACAAACTGTCGAATGGCGTCGCAACTTGGACATTCCCCAGCGTATCCGTCGCGGCCTACGGGCACGTGGTGGTCTTCGCTTCCGGCAAAAACCGGACTGCGAATATCGCACTGCTTCATACCAATTTCACGCTGCCGAAAACGGGCGGAACAGTCACGCTGAAGAATCCCTCCGATACCGTCGTCAGCGAGTATATTTACCCGAACCAAATCGAGGACTATAGCTACGGCCTCAAGTATCAGGGAGGCGCGGTCGGTTTCCTGGATACGGCCAGCCCCGGCTCGCCGTCGCTTTACAGCTTCACCGTGGCTCCCCATGGGCCGGCGGAAGACGTGGTCTTTTCACGCGACGGTGGATTGATCTCGGGAACCGTTACGCTCTCCGTGGCAGCCCCCGTCGCCCCGAATTCCGTGGTGCGCTACACGCTGGACAATACGCCGCCGAATCCCGCCAGCCCGATTTTCCCGGCGTCACTCACGGTTTCGACGACCACCAACGTCCGCGCGCGCGTCTATACGCCCGACTATCTGCCCGGTCCAGTGAGCAGCCGTACCTTCCTCCTCCTCGATGCGTCGCTCACCAATTACAATAGCTCGAACCAACCATTCAAATCCCACCTGCCGCTGATCTTTCTCGATAGCTTTGGCGTCCCCGTGGATTCAATCACCAGCTCCTCCCAGCTCCGCCCGTTTCGCTACACGTATTCCGTGGTGATCAACAAGGACGCGACTGGATGGGCGAGCGTCGCGTCGCCCACCTACGATTTCCAGGGCCGGGCGGCAACGCATGTCCGCGGCGAGAGCAGCTCGGGCTTTCCGCAACTGAGCTACGCGTGGGAGCTCTGGGACAACAACAACAATGACAAGGATGCATCCATCCTCGGCTTCCCGGAAGAAAGCGACTGGGTTCTTTATGGTCCTTACACGGACAAAACGCTGATGCGGAACCTGCTGGTCTTCCAAAAGATGCGTGAGCTGCACGGCGGGGTGGACGGCTACGCCATGCGTACTCAATTCGTGGAGGTGTTTTTCAATCAAAACTCCGGCCAGCCCATTTCATACAGCAACTACCGCGGCGTGTATGTGCTCATGGAGAAAATCAAGCGGAACAAGGATCGCATCGGCATCGCCAAGCTCAACGAACTCGCGACTGACCCGGCGCTGATTTCCGGTGGCTACATTTTCAAGCGGGATAAAATCAGCGCCGACGGCAATACCGGGCTCGCCGTGAGCATGCAGGCCGCCGAGCCCGAGCACCTCAACTCTGCCCAGGCGACTTATCTCAACAATTACATCAACAGTTTCAACAACGCCCTCAATGGCGGTAATTTCACCGACCCCGTGCAAGGGTACGCACCCTACATCAATCGGGATAGCTTCATCGAAAACCAATGGTTCGTGGAGATCGCCAAGCAGATCGATGGCTACCGCCTCTCCACCTATTTCTACAAAGAGCGGAATACCCCGCAAATCCGGGCGTCGCCCCTTTGGGATTACAACCTCTCTCTATCGAATGCAGACTACCTGACGGGCGACAATCCGACCGGCTGGTATTACAGCCAGTTGGGCGCCGGCGACTATTATTGGTGGCCCCGCCTGCTCCAGGACCCGAATTATCTCATCCGCCATTGGGACCGGTATTGGGAGATGCGCCGTACTATTTTTGCGACACCGGGCATTCTCTCCTTCATTGATCAACAAGCCGCCATCGTTCTCAACAACAGCACGACTCCGGTTTCCAACAGCATGACACTTGGCGCCGGTCAGCCCGCGACAGCCGAGAACGCAGCGATGCGCCAGTTCCGCAAATATCCCATCCTCGGAGCCTACGTCTGGCCAAACTCGCCCGGATACCAGACGCGGACATTCTTCAATAGCAACGGCAACTCGACGACCGGCGAGGTGGACTGGATGAAAAACTGGCTCGCCACGCGGCTCGCGTGGATCGATGACCAGTTTTCGAGCGGCGGAGTGATTTATCGCCCGCCGAATTTCTCGAACAATGGTGGCAATGTCCCATCGGGCACCACGCTCACGATTACGCCTTATAACGGCACGCCACCCGGCGGTTACAGTTATGCCCCGCTCGGGACGATCTATTACACGACGGACGGCTCCGATCCGCGCCCGTCGAGCAGCGGCGGCTCGCCGGGAGAAGTCGTAATGTTCGATGCAGGTGTGCAGTGCAAGTGGCTCGTACCGTCTGCTGGGAATGGAGGCTCTGCTCTGACCGCCGGGGCGGGTGCACAACAGTGGACCACTTACACCGATCCGCCGAACATCGGCAATTGGACGTCGAGCACGACGGGCGTGGGCTACGAACGTGATCCCGCCAGTGCCACCAGCTACGCGGGTTTGCTGGGTGCGAATTCCAACACGGAGTCCCAGATGTACAACATCAATTCCACGTGTTATATTCGTATCACGTTCAATATCGCCAACCAGACGGTTCTCGACGCGATCAATACCCTCAAGTTGGCCATGAAATACGACGACGGTTTCCGCGCCTACATCAATGGCACTCTTGTCGCCGGACGCAATGACACCGATGCCTCGCTCACGACGGATCCCTCCACCGCGCAGGCGAACCAGATCCACGATGACGCTGCGGCTTTGATCTTCGAAGACATGGACATCACCGTCGTCGGGAAGCCGGCGCTGCGCATCGGGACAAACGTCCTCGCAATTCACGGTCTCAATTCGCCCAGTACCTCCAGCGACCTGCTATTCATTCCCAGGTTGAGCTATATCCCGCCGGGTGGTGGCGGCGGGGGCGGCAACGGGTTTGCTTATTCTGGCCCGATTACGATCAGCAACTCCCAAACGATCAAGGCACGCCTGCTCTACAACGGTGTCTGGACGCCGATGACGTCGGCGCAATTCATCTCGAATGCCGTCCCGGCGGACTCTTCGAATCTCGTCGTCAGCGAAATCATGTATAATCCGCTCCCTGCGAGTTTACAGGAAATTGCCGCGGGATATGGGGACAAGGATTTCGAGTATATCGAGTTGCAGAATATCAGTGCGGGTAACGTGGACCTCAGCGGATGCAAATTCGTGGAAGGCATTAGTTTCGATTTCAATAGTTCTGACTTCGACAACCTCACGCTTCCCCCAGGCGCACGCATTGTAGTGGTCGGCAGCACGGCCGGTTTCACTGCGCGCTACGGGAACATTCCCAGCTTGCGCAAAGCGGGTGAGTTTACGGGAAGTCTCAGCAACCAGGGAGAGATGATCACTCTCACCGGCAAAACCGGTCAAATCATCGCGCAGTTTACCTATGGTTCACATGGCGAGTGGCCCGACGATGCGGATGGCAACGGCTACAGTCTCGTGTTGAACATCCCTTCCGGCGCGCTCGATTACAACAATCCCGCGAGTTGGCGGAGCAGCGCCGTGCAGAACGGCACACCGGGCACGGAGAACTTTACCGCCTTCACGGGCTCGGCGACCGACGACATCGACGGCGATGGCTATTCGAATTACCTCGAATACGCCATGGGTTCGAATCCGGCCTCAAACCAATCGCACTTCCTGCCGAAGTTGGACCTCGCCACCTACACTGTGAACTCGGTCCCCGGCACCTATGTGCGCTTCATTTTCCGCCGAAATCTGGCGGGCGACGGTTTCACCGCGAAGCCCGAGCTGAGCACCGATCTGGTCAATTGGAATTCGGGAGCTGATGCCGTTACATTCGTCGGATCGATTAATAACGGAGACGGCACTGCAAACTTCGAATACCGGAGTACCCAGCCCGCGTCCGCGCTTCAAAAGGCATCGATGCGGCTGAAGGTCACCTCGCAACCATAGGCGGCGGCATTCACGGATCTGTCGCTCCTTGAGGGCGATAATCGATCGATTCGCATTGTTGGCTGGAAATTCCCGGCTGGCTGCGTAGCGTCCGCGCCATGAAGGTTCACGTGTTGCAGATCCCCCCGGATGGAAAGCACTACGAAGGCGAGATCCCCGGCGAAGTCCTTGGGCTCCATGACGAAAGCACCCGCTCGGTCGGGCCAATCCGCTACGACCTCGACGTCGGCCTCAGCGATGGCGGTCTCTGGGCGCGCGGCAAGGTCAGCGCCGAGGTCGAATGCGAGTGCGTCCGCTGCCTGGAGCGGTTTCGCCGGACCCTTTCTGTCCCGGATTTTGCCTGTCAAATCGACCTCGAAGGTCGTGAAGCGGTGGACTTGACAGAGTATCTGAGGGAGGACACCTTGCTCGCCCTTCCGGCCCATCCTCACTGCGATTGGGATGGTAAAAAGGTCTGCAAGGCTGATTTTTCCACCAATCAAAGTGCCGTCGAGCCAATCGACGACCACGAGGATGCCTGGAAGGCACTCGACAAACTGAAACTTTAATCACGACCGAACATGGGAGTCCCAAAACGCAAGAAATCGAAGATGCGCCTGCGCACGCACAAAGCCTCGCTCCGCTGGCACGCGCCATCGCTCAATAAGTGCGGCCAGTGCGGCAGCACCATCCGCAGCCACCGCGCATGTCCGGCCTGCGGTTATTACGCCGGCCGTCAGGCCATCACGATCGGGGCGTAATCGCTCGCTTCCAACTTTAACGCCGCCCGCGCGTCATCGTGTGGGCGGCTTTGTTTTCGCGTGTGCTTCCGTCCCGCAAGTGTTGCCATCCGGCGCGTTTGTGCGTCCACTCGGGCCGTGAAGCTGGGCACCCTTCTGGTTCTGACCATCGCGACTTCCGTCCACGCGGCCGATTCGGATTCGTTCGACGACTGGCGTGATAAAATGCGGCCCATCACGCCGCGCGGCTACGTTTGTCCGCTCGCATCCGGTCCAATTTCGGTGGACGGGAAACTCGACGAAGCTTCCTGGGCGTCGGCGCCGTGGACGGATGATTTCGTGGACATCGAGGGCAGCGCAAAACCGAAGCCCCGTCTGCGGACTCGAGCGAAAATGCTGTGGGATGACGAATATTTTTACGTCGCCGCGGATTTGGAGGAGCCACACGTCTGGGGCACAATTACCAAGCACGACGCGGTGATTTTTCAGGACCCGGACTTCGAGGTGTTCATCGATCCCGATGGCGATTCGCATGAATACTACGAGTTCGAGATGAACGCGCTGAACACCGGTTGGGACTTGTATTTGCCGAAGCCGTACAAGGACGGTGGCGGCGCGGACAACGGTTGGGAAATTCCGGGTCTGAAAACGGCGGTGCACGTTCGTGGCACGTTGAATAACCCGGCGGACAAGGATGAAGGCTGGACCGTGGAAATCGCATTTCCGTGGCGCGCCCTCGCCGCGAAGGCCAATCGCCCGGCCCCTCCGCGGGCAGGTGACCAGTGGCGCGTCGGCTTTTCTCGTGTCGAATGGGAAATCAACACGGCGAATGGAAAATATGAAAAGGTGCCGAAAACGCCGGAAAACAATTGGATTTGGTCGCCGCAGGGAGTGATCGACATGCATCGGCCGGAGCGATGGGGTTACGTCCAATTTGCGGCGAATGCCAATGCACCGTTTGTGCCCGACGCATCGCACGCCGCGCGAAACGTGCTCCATGATATTTATTACGCGCAACGCGCCTATCGGAAGAAGAACGGCCGTTGGGCGAAAACGCTTGCGGACCTGGGTCCCCTTTCCGACCCGGGCGAAGCCGTGAAGTCGCCCGAAATGGCGGAAACCGCCGAAGGGTGGAAGGCGAGCGTGCAACTTTCCAAGCCCGACGGCGGTTCAGTTCAGTGGAATATCCGCAGCGACTCTCGAGTCTGGAGTGGCAAATAACTCTCAACGTGAAAAAACTCGTCATCCTCATCGCAATCTCTTGCAGCGCCTTCGCTGAACCCGATTCCAAACCGTGGTGGCCTTCCGGCGTGGAGACCGCCCTCGCGCGAGGGGCCGACAATCGACCGGAACTCACGAAAGCGCTTCGGACCGTGCCAGAAGCCCAACGCGAAGCCATGGCCTTTCTCATCGAGAATATGCCCGAGGCGGATTTGAAATCGCTGAAGGCGGATTACCTGCTCGGGCACGTGGCGCAGGCCACGGAGGCGTTCGACGCCGCTCCCTGGGCCAAACAGGTCCCGAGAGAGATCTACCTCAACGACGTGTTACCCTACGCGAGCCTCAATGAAAGTCGCGACGACTGGCGCAAAAAGTTGCGCGAGATTTCCGCGCCAATCGTGAAGGATTGCAAGACACCGGGCGAAGCTGCTCGTGCTCTCAACAGCAAGATATTCGGCATCGTGAAGGTCAAATACTCCACGCAAAGAAAGCGCCCCGATCAGAGCGCGCTCGAATCCATGGAAAGCGGCCTCGCAACGTGTAGCGGGCTTTCGATTCTCCTCGTCGATGCGTGCCGCTCCGTAGGCGTCCCCGCCCGTGTGGCCGGAACGCCGATGTGGACGAATATGCGCGGCAATCACACCTGGGTCGAGGTCTGGGACGGTGACTGGCATTTCACTGGCGCAGCGGAACAGGACAAGAACGGTCTCGATCGCGGTTGGTTCGCGGGCGATGCATCAAAGGCGAAACGCGACGTGCCGCTGCACGCGATCTATGCGAGCAGCTTCAAGAAGACAGATCTCGCCTTTCCGCTTGTTTGGGACCCGCGGATCGATTGGGTGCCCGCGGTCAACGTGACCGATCGCTATACGCCTCACACCACACCAGCGACATCTGCCGCGGATGAAAAAGTGCGCCTCCTCGTCCGTGTGCTGGCCGGTGGAAAACGCGTTGCCGCGAAGGTGACCGTCACCGACTCCGCCGACTCCTCTCAAAAGTTCGACGGGACCAGCCGGGATGAATCCGCGGACCTGAACAACATCCTGCCCTTTCAACTTCCCCGCGCGCGCACATTCAAGATTCACGCGGAGCGCGATGGAAAAACGATCGACCGCGAGGTGAAGACGATCGCCGGAAAGGAAGCCGAGCAAACCGTGGAATTGAAATTCGAGTAAATCGGCAATGTCGGATTGGCGCGCTTATTTGAGCGACAAAATCCATTCCGTGAGAACGCGTGTGCCATCCGGATCGGGCACGCGGGTGCCGACCGGCGGCATCTGGCCCTGCCCCCGGCTGCCCATGCGAATCGGCAGGATGCTTCGCCCGATGTCGCCCGGTGCGATGACGCGCGCGTTTGGGATGCCGAACGTGGAGTGCTGCGGCGCGGCATCGAGCGCGTTCATGTTTTCACGAGAGGTTTGCCAATCGAATTCGAGAGCGCTGTTGCCGCCGCCATAGATGGTGTGGCAGTGAGCGCAATTCGCAGCGAGATAGGCGCGTGCGTGTGGCTCCGGCTTATCCGTCGAGAAGGCCAGCATCCGTGATGGGTCACACGGGAGGAGCGCGCTGGCCGGCGGAGTGCGCTGCCCGGGTGCCTGCGCTTCAAAGCGGACACCGCGTGCGCGGTTGAATGCAGGCGCATCGCTTTTCAAAATGCCAAGCTTCTCGAAACGCTCGAGCTGGCCAGGCACATGGAGTTGCGGCTCGGTGAGCGAGAGCGCAAAGCCCGCCTGCCGCGAGTGGCACATCAGGCATTCCGCCCGGCTGGGGATGCGCCACGGCTGGCGAAAGTCGGCGCGCCGGACTTCGATGTCCGCGCCCGTCTTCCCGGCAAGCAGGGCGTCGGTTTGCGACTCGTTCCAGGCGTAGGTATATCCGGCCCAGTCATTCTGCTGCTTTACGAGGATGCGCGTTTCGATGCGGCGGCCATTGAGCGAAAGAGTCTGCGCAAGCACCGTACCGTTCGGCGGCAGCCAGCTTTTTTGAGGCGCAATCTCGATCCGTCCGTCATCGGGTAATGCGAGGAAATGGCTCGCCTCCGCGCCATCGTGCCACGCCGGAAACGCCACGGAATATGATATGACACCAGCCGCGGGCGTTTGTTTTGAAACATTCGCGAAAAGGCCCGTGGCGCTCAATGCATTCGGAAAAGGAGTCGCCTCGGCGGCCGGCGCCGGCTCAACGCGGTAAAATGCGCCACCGCCACCGCCGGGGGCACCCGGCGGTGCCCCGTAGTCGGTGATGAGCAACTCACCGTCCGCATCCACTCCGACGTTCGTAATGGCTAGCGGAGTGTCGGTAAGCTCGCGCTGCCATTCGAGTTTTTTACCGTCGTGCTTCGCAGCCCAGATCCGCCCCGTGCCGAAGTCGCCATACACGTATGCGCCTCTCAATTCGGGAAATTTGGCTCCTCGATACACGACTCCTCCACTTAATGATCGGAACTCCGCGTGGGAATGCTCAAGCGTTGGAAATGTCACCGGATGTGGCCCGAGCGCATGCTCGCGATTGAGCTCGTGGCTCCCCTCGTAACGGCTCCAGCCGTAATTTGCCCCACGCTCGACGAGCCGCGCGTACTCCCACTGGTCCTGCCCGTTTTCACCCTCCCAGAGCTGGCCGCTCGCCGCGTCGAATGTGAGACGCCACGGGTTTCGCAGACCGTAAGCCCACGTCTCCGGCGCGAATCGCGCGTCGTCCACGAACGGATTGTCACGCGGGATCGAATACGCGCGATCGCCCTCAGGATGATCCACGTCGAGGCGCAGCACTTTTGCGCGGAGCGAGCGCGTGTTCTGACCGGCAAGATCCGCATCCAAGTCCGAAGTGCCATCTCCGCTGGTGACAAACAGCGCACCGCCTGCACCGAAGGCGATCGCGGCGCCGTTGTGACCGTTGCTGTCCCATTCGATGATCACCTTGCGCGACGAGGGCTCAGGCCTGCCGTCGCGCATCGTGTATCGGAGCACACGGGAACTCCGATGCCCGGCTTCAGCGGGATCGTTCACGCCAAAAAAGACGTACCCGTTCTCCGCGAAATGCGGATGAAATGCGATCGTGTATGCGAAGCCGGGAAAATCGAGCAGCGTCTCCACGCGCCCGGGTTCAGCGGGACGAAATGCCTTCAGCCTCATCGGCGATCCCCAATCAGCCGCCAGTTGCTCAATGTAAAGAATGCGCGTGGTGCCCGGCTCAGCGACTGCCGTGACGAGGGGAAGCGTGGATAGCTCCGGCCACGCGCGCACCGCGCGATATTTCGGCGGACCATCCGGCGAACCAAGCAGCCGCTCGTTCTTCCAGTGTTCACGCTGAATCGGCTTCGGGCCAACGAAGCGCACAGGCGTATATTCGCCCGTGCGGTGAAAGCTCAACTTCGTGAGCGGCGCGAGCGCGGAAAGTTCCGGTTCCTTGGCACCCACGTTATAGTCGTATCGCGCGAGATTCAGCGTCCATTCTTCGCCGGGTTCAGGGCGCCCTCCCGTTGCTCCGAAGTCTCCCCACGGAATCCGCCCCTCGACGCTCCAGCCGTCATCGCGATCGTCGCGTTTGTTGAGCGTGCCGTGAACGACCACCTTCGCCTCGATGTGAAATGTACCGTTCTTCTGCGCGTCTACGGCGTCCTTGGAATCCGCGCCGGGAAGAAACGCGTCGAAAATTGCCGACGCGGCGTTCACCTCGAACTCGTAATAGCCCGCGTAATTTTGGGACGGCCGGAAAAAAAGCTCGAATACGTCGTTTTCCCAAAGCTTCCCGTCGTGCTCGGTCACGTCCGCCCACACATCGGCGTCAGCGAGGTCAGCGAAAAAATAAAGCCACTCCCGATCCCAGAGCAGGCGCACCGCGGTCTTCGCCTTTGGCGTGCTCCCGCTCCAGTGCTGCTGAAAATCGCCCGCCGGCACAGCATCCTTCCATGCCGCTTCGTCGGCGCGCCCATCGATCACGATGGGCGTTTCCGCCCATCGGCATTCGACTTCCGCGAGTGACATCGACGGCACGAGGGCGATGGCGGCGGCAAGCATGCGGAGCATGGCTGGCTACGTAACTGAAGTCCCGCCGTTGTCGAAGAGCGAACTGCGGTAGATCCCGCCAAAAAGAGACACACTTCGAATCTCAGGCTGCGGCCATATTTCAAGGAGCAACAAAGGTGGCCGAGCCATCATTGCAGTCCCAAAACCACGGAATTGTAAACCGCGTGGGCGCATACGCACGGGAGCAACATCCGCGTTCGGCGAAACAACGATGCATTGAGCACCCCGAGCGCAAAAACGGGCAGCCACGAGATGGGCGGATGGTATATCGCAAAGTAGGCCGCGCTGCCAAACATCGCGCGCGCGCCACCCCATTCCCGATCCAGCGCACGATAAAGCAGCCCGCGGAAAAAGTATTCTTCCGCGACGGGCGCAAGACCAACCGCGAGAACGAACATGCCGATTTTGATTTTTCCGGAAAAGGCCTCGTCCCCGCCGGACACGGGCCGCAACCATTCCGAGAAGGCCGGAATCTTCCAGAGTAAAACGATATAACCGAGAGCGAGCAGTCCCAGGAGCGCCCCGGACAGCGCACCGATTGCGGCGCATTTCGTCCGTGAATGCCCAACGGTCGGCAACCAATTCCAGATCTCTCGATCCGCGACACCGCGTCCCGCGAGAAAATGGCGCATCGCCTGCCACGCGACAAATCCTGCAAGTGCATAGGCGAGTGGCGCCGTCCAATTCAGCGCATCCCTCCCTCCCATTCCGGACGCCATGGCGAGTGCGATACCAACGACCTCGACCAGCGCCGCGATCGCGATCATCGCATGGACGAGCGACGGCGCAGGCGGAAGTTTCTCGGACCATGGGTCGAAAAGGAACGGCAGCCTCGCGCGCAAATTCTGCCAGCAAGCAGCGGAAACGAGGAGTGTGAAGACCACGCCCATGATCGCGACGTGCCAGTTCTGGCTGAATACACCGGCAGAAAACGACAGGACGCCGATGGTCGCAATGTATCGGCTGGCATTTGACGGAGGTTGCGCCTCTCCACTTTCGCTCAACGGCGAAACCAGCGTCACGGAACGCATCGCCATGCCGCGCGCAAAAAAGAGCCAGCCCACGGCGACAAGCGATATCTTCCACGTCTCGTGCGGAAATCTCCACACGCCGAGGGCGAGGATCATTCCGACGATGCAGTCCGCGATGATCTCCCACAGCCGTGCCTTCGCGCGGAGCAGTTCCTCGAGCCCTCGCGGCCACGTCAGCGGAATCCACAGCGCGGCCCCTTCCGATGCGAGCGAGCGAGGTCCCAGCACCAGCAGAAAATACGTCCCGCAAATGACTGCTGTTCCGCAAAACGCCTGCCAGTATTGAACGGCTGATGCCGCGAGCGTGCGCAGGTTGAACGCCTGGAATGCTGCGAGCGTGAGAGGGATGAGGATGGCTTGCACGACGGCCCCACGGTCCCGGCGGAACCAAAGCAATTCCTTCCAGAAAATCGGATCGAACTTTTCGATGATTGCCCCTATCGCACCTCGTTTCGGCGCCTCATCCGCCTTGGATGAGCCGGAGTCCAGGCCGCGGGCCATCGCAAGGACAGCAACGAGAACCGAAACAGCCATCAACCCGACCGCAAATCCGATACCCGCCACCGCGGGAAGCCACGGATTGTCCGCGGATCCGCCGAGGAGCGTACGAACGGGCCAAGCCGGGAACCAATCGAAAACGCCGACACACGCACGGAGAACCGCAGTCTTGACCGCCTCCGCATTGACAAGGAACGCCGGGATCAGGATGCCCGCGAACCCGACCCATGACATGATTCCGAGCATCGCCCCGCGGTTTCGGACGCTGAACCGAAGCATCGCCACCGCTTCAAGGCTTTTGTTCAGACTCGATGCAGCAACTGCGAACGCGAGGCCAATGACCATCCCCGTCAACACGGCAAACGGGGGGCTTGAATGTACGGAGAGCAATGAGATCCAAAATGCCGGCGCCGTATAATACATGGGATTCGCCATGAACGGCGCGAGCGATTCGGCAACCAGCACCGCGGATGGTCGAACCGGATGGCTCAGCAACCATTCCCAAACCGGATGACGACGGCGTTGCACATCGAATTCGAGCCCCTCGCCCTGGCATACGAGCATTGCGAGCCAGAACAAAATGCCGATGCCCACGACCGCAAACGCCATCGGCGGCCAGCGGTCCAGGTTCTTCACGGCTGCGGAACTGGTATCAACGGTGACAAAGCCCGCAAGGCCGTTTGCCCGATAGTGACGGGCCAATTCCTCCTCGTATTCAACGAACCTCCGGGGGTTGCGCTTGGGCGCTTCAGCGTAGGACTGCATCGCCGCAGTATAGATCTGGTCGTGCCCAATGCTGTTTGGGGCAGCATTTGCCGGTCTGTGTCTCTCCGCGTCTGCGAGGGTTTCGTAAGCGTTCGCCGAAATGGCCATTCGACCGTCTCTTTCCGCATTCACCCGCATCGCAGTCGTTACGCTGGTGCCGACGATTTGTCCGAACACCGCCTGCATGACGGCGGCGAAAAAAATCATCCCGATCGTGGCGAAGCACCCCAGCGATTCCCCAGTCGATACGTTTCCGGAATTCTTCGATTTCCGCGAGAGCAGCGCGGCCTGGTGCGCCTTTCTTCCAGCCGCTCGCCGCCGGGCGAATGACCAGATCAGCCGCGTCGTCTGCCAGAACGTGAGCTTCACGCGCGGCTGTGTCATTTTGGAGGAGCGGTCACGCGGACGAATACGTCTTCGAGTCGTTCACCACCCCGGAGCTCATCGAGCGTGCCTGAGGCAGCCAGCCGCCCGTGGTGAATGATCGCCGCGTGGCTGCACAGGCGCTCGACCTGATCCAGCAGGTGCGTGGAAAACACGACTGTTGTCCCGCGTGCCGCCTGTTCGGTCATCAGGTCGAAGAAAAGCCGGGTGCTTTCCACGTCGAGACCGTTGGTTGGCTCGTCGAGCACGAGGAGCGATGGCTCATGGATAAGCGCGAGAAGCAGGCCGAGTTTTTTCTTCATTCCCCGCGAATAATCCTCGGCGAAGCGAGCGAACGCCTCGAGCAGTCCGAGGCGATCGACGAGAGGCATGATCGCACGTATGGCGCGAGCCGCATCCAAACCGTGCATGGAGGCGCTCATCTCCAGCACCTCGCGGCCCGAGAGGTACGAGTAAAAGACCGGCTCATCCGGCAGGAACCCGACGTGCCGCTTCACTTCCACGCGGTCCTCGAACGAATCGAACCCCGCGACGCGAATCGCGCCGCTGGTCGGTTTCAGGATCCCCATCAGCAAACGAAATAGCGTCGTCTTTCCCGCTCCATTCGGGCCGAGCAGGCCGCTGATGCAGCCTGCGGGCAGTGTCCAACTGAAATCGCTCAACGCGGTTTTGTTGCCAAACGTCTTGCCGACGTTGAGGAATTCCGCGGGTGGCGGTACAGGCTTTTCGGGCGGCGGATTCGAGTTCAATTCGGCGCACAGTTTCGCGACACGGCGCGGGATTTGAAGGAAACAAATCGCTCCGTCACGCGAGCAACTCACGCACGACATTTCCCGCAACGTCCGTGAGCCGGAAGTCGCGGCCTGCGTGGCGATACGTAAGGCGAAGGTGGTCGAAGCCCATGAGGTGCAGAATCGTCGCGTGAAAATCGTGTACGTGCACGCCGTCGCGCGCAACGCGGATGCCATGCTCGTCCGTCTCTCCATGCACAATGCCGGTCCTCACACCGGCGCCGGCGAGCCATGATGAAAATGCCCAGGAATGATGCTCACGGCCCTTTGCATCCGCGGAATTGTTGAAGGGTGTCCGGCCAAACTCGGTCGTCCAGACGACGAGCGTGTCCTCGAGCAAGCCTCGCTGCTTCAGGTCGCGCAACAATCCGGCGATCGGTTGGTCCACGTTTTTCGCGAGGCGAGCGTGCTCCATCATGTCGCCATGCGAATCCCAGTTCCCGCTCGAACCGGTGTCGATCAATTCCACGAACCGCACGCCCCGTTCGGCGAGGCGCCGTGCCATGATGCACTGCCAGCCAAACCCCGTCGTTTGCCCTCGTGACAGGCCGTAAAGCGCGAGCGTGGCATCGCTTTCCCTCGAGAGATCGAAGGCATCAGGCACCGCCGTCTGCATGCCGAAAGCGGTTTCAAACGAGCGCATCCGCGCGTCGAGCAACGGATCGCCGGCGTGCGAGGCGAGGTGAGCGGCGTTCATTTCGCGCAAGGCCGCGAGTTCGAGTTCCTGCAGCCGCGACGATTCGCGCCGCTTCACATTCGCAATCGGCTCGGCGCCGGGCATCACAAATGTTCCCTGATGCACCGCCGGGAGAAAATCACTGCCCCACGTCTGTGCACCGGCGTAAGGGAGTGCGGGCGCGATAACCATGAAGGCCGGAAGGTCGCGATTCACGGAGCCGAGTCCGTAACTCAGCCATGCCCCGAGACTCGGGCGCGCAAAGGTGAACGAGCCCGTATGCATACCGAGCGTGGCATTGAAATGATTCGAATGCGTCGTGTGCATCGAGCGAATCAGCGCGATGTCGTCCACGCACCCGGCGACGTGCGGGAAAAGCGTGCTCACTTCCGTGCCGCACTGGCCATGCGGGGCAAATTCCCACTGTGGCCGTTTCAAAAAGATGCGCTCGTAGCCGGGCCGGTTCTTGATTTCCGGATGGTCGAGCTTGACCTCCTTGCCGTGGTCGCGAGTGAGCGACGGCTTCGGGTCGAACGAATCCACATGGGAAACGCCACCCGTCGAAAATAGAAAAATCACGCGCATTGCCTTCACCGGGAAGTGCGGCCCGCCGGGCGAAGGCGCCGCGCCGTCCGCGAGCAGCTCCGAGATCAGCGCCGGGAAAATCGCGCTGCCCGCCGCGAAGGAGCGGAGAAAAGAGCGGCGATTGCACTGATTGCAACGTGACATGTTTCCGAAAAAGAACTCGGCTCGTGCGCGGAACTTTGCGGAATTGCAACTCCAGCGCCACGCACGGTCGTTTGCGCTAGCGGAGAATTTCGCCCTTCGTCACATCGCCGGGAATGTCGAGGAGTTGGATCTGATTGATCGTCGTGAAATGCGCGTGGTCGTCCACCTGCCAAACGACCTTCTTGTCGCGTGTCACCTCCATCACTTGCGGTTGTTTGCCGATGAAGCCGTGGCCGAGATAGTCGCAGAAGACCGTGTTTCCGTTCGGCAGGCGCTGGCAGCCAGCCATGAGCCGAAGCGGATTGCCCGGCAGATCGTTTTCATTGAGCTCCCACACGACTTTGCCATCCGGGTCCACCTCCACGACTTTGTGTCCGTCACCGCACGTGATGAGCCAGTTCTTGTTTGGCAGTGGAACGACTTCATGCGGATCGCCCTGCACCTTCACCTCACGCACCACCTTGCCGGTCTCATCCAGTTCGACGACCTTTCCTTCGCCCTTGAAGCACACAACGTAATGGCCGTTCGCCATCCTGCGCGTGCCGCGAAATTGATTGTGCAAATGGATCGCCGGCGCCGTGACGAGTTTGATCTCCTTCGCAACTTTTCCATCGCGCCCGATTTCCACGATGCGGCTCGTCCCCCCCTCGACGACAAGCACGTTCCCATCGGGAAGCGGCTGGCACGCATGCACCTCGACCTTCTCCGGCGCCTTGTATTCCCACACGACCTTCTTGTCGTGTGTCACTTCGACCGCGCCACTCACGAAGCATAGCAGCGTGTTTCCATTCGGCAGCCGCCAGCAATCCTGCGGATTTTTGCACGCATACTCCCATTCGATTTTCCCATCGGCGGAAACTTGAAGCACTTTCCCCGCATTGTGATCGCAACAGAGAAAAGGATGCCCGGCTCGTGCTGTGAGCACAGCCGCGATGAACGGAAGGATACGTAGTAGGTTTTTCACGTTTTTGTTTTGAATGAGGTTTTCGGTCGCGGCGAGTAAAAGTCGGATGGAGCTTAGTCCACGGTGAGGAGTTCATTGCTCGCGAAAAGGACGCGAGAATAGGCGGTCCACGCGGCGAGGGCATCGCGTGTCTCGGCAGTCGCGGCGGCGAGAAAGGCGGAGGCGCTCTGCGACTCGCGATCACCCGGCGGACGCTGAAAGCAAATTCTCCAGGCAAGCAGGACACGTTCGCTTTCCGGCGCGGCGGTGATGCGGCGGGCGAAGGCAGCGGCACGGGCGTGAATAAACGGATCGTTCATGAACCAAAGCGCCTGCGTCGGCACGGTGCTCGTGGCGCGCACGGGCGTGCTCAGGTTCGTGTCCGCACCATCGAAGAGTGCGAGCATCGGCTGGCGCTGGATGCGTTGCGTCATTAAATAGACGCTGCGCTTGTTCGAGTCGTAATTCGCCTTGAACGGATTGTGCTGCGTGAAGCCCCACGTGTTTTCCGGTGGGAACGGATGCCCCGCACCCGGAGTGCGATCCAACTCACTACTGAGCGCGAGGAGCGTGTCGCGAATTTCCTCCGCATCGAGGCGCCGGGTTTTCCAGTGAATCCCGGTTCGCGAAACATCGCCCGGCACTCCGGCGCCGTGAGTAGTCGGCGTCTGCTGCGCACTGTTCACTAACTCCCCGCGCATCCGATACGCCGCGCTCGACATGATCAGCCGGTGCATCGCCTTCACGCTCCAGCCGCTATCGATGAACTTCGCCGCGAGCCAGTCGAGCAACTCGGGATGCTCGGGCGCCGTGCCGCGCGTGCCGAAGTCATTCGGTGTCGTCACGAGACCCCGCCCAAAGTGGCCCTGCCAAATTCGGTTTACCATCACGCGCGCGGTGAGCGGGTTCTTTGCATCGGTGAGCCACTGGGCCAGTTGAAGGCGACCGCTGCCGTTTTCCACGCGCTGGCCGCCGAAAAGGTCGAGATTCTTGCGCGGCGCAATGTCGCCAGGGTCCGTGGGCTCGCCGCGTTTCTGGATTGGCACGTCGGCCGGCTTGTCGCGTTCGGCAACGGCGTAGGCCATCTCGATGGCAGGCTTCTTCGCGGCGTGCGCATCGCGGAGCTTGCGCGCTGCGTTCACGGCATTGGCCGATGCGAGCGAATCGCCGAGCGCCGCGCCGATCCCGGGGCGCCGCTCGAGCTTCCACGCCACGCCGTCACCGCCGCCGGGATCGATATCGATTACCCGGCCCTTCACGCGAAACGCCCCGCCGGGCGATTCCCACGCCACGGCCACGCCACCCGCGGGCGCGGGATGCACCACGAGCGAGCGCGGAGCAAAAATCGCATTGATGATCTTTACCGGCTTGTCGCCGGTGTACGCAGTCACCACGGGAAAATCCGTCGCGCCCTGCCAATGATGCAGCCCCTTGGTATTCACCACGTCGCGCTCGAGCCGCGTAAACAAGCTCGTCGCCGGCTCGACGCCGAACAGGCTCCAGGCATCCCAGCGGGTGCCGCCGCCATCCTTTGCAAAATCGCGCACCACGTCAGCCGTGGACCACGCCCGCCCGTCCGCCGCGGTAATCTCCAGTTCAACCTGCGTCGAGTCTGCACCGTGATTTGTTTTCGGCAGGATGGCGAGTTGCAGCATTTCCCCGGCGGCGAGCGTCACGCTTTCCGGCACGGAAAAATCCTGCGAGCCACCGTTCGGCACATCGCCTTTCACCACGGCGACCGGCACGGATGCCGCGAAAACTTTTGCCGACTCCCTTGCGGCGGCTTCCGCGTGTTTCAAATCGGCGTCGAGCCGCGCGAGTTCGGCCTCCCAGGGTTTCAGTGTCTCCGCGAGGGCGGCGGCCGACGCGAGAGGCACGAGATCGCGAGGCCGCTGCGCCTCCTCGTTGCCCGCATGTGGAAAGCGCGTGCTCGCGATGATGCCGTAGAGCCCGTAGTAATCGCGCACGGTGATCGGGTCGTATTTGTGATTGTGGCAGCGCGCACAGCCGATCGAGAGGCCGAGCACGCTTTTCCCGAGCGTGTCGAGCGTGTCCTCCACCGTAAGGTAAAAATCGCGGTCGTCCTTTGCGCCGCCGAACCGCCGCGCGATTGCCAGGAAGCCCGTCGCCGTCGTGAGTTCAGCGAAATGCGCCGCGTCGTCGCGAGCGAGAATGTCGCCCGCCAATTGCTCGCGCACGAAACGGTCGTAGGGCTTGTCGCGGTTGAACGACTCGATGACGTAATTGCGATACCGCCACGCGTGGGGGGCCGGGTAATCGGAATTGTCGCCTGCCGTATCGGCGTAACGAACCACATCGAGCCATTTGCGCCCCCACTTTTCGCCGTACGCGGTCGAGGCAAGCAGACGCTCGATGAGCGATTGCAAGGATGACGGACGAAGGGCGAACGACGAGCCGTCGCGGCATTCGTTCACGAACGCATCCACTTCCCCGGGCGACGGCGGAAGTCCCGTGAGGTCGTAAGTCATCCGCCGGATGAGCGTGCGCGGGTCGGCGGCGGGAGCTGACCCGGTGCCGAGCAGGCTGTCGATCGTGGCGCTCTCACGAGCGCCGGTGGTTTCCCCGCTGGCCGAGCCAGCCCGCGCTTTCAAAAGCGCGGCTACGTCGAGTGGCTGAAACGCCCAGTGCTTCGACGTTCCCGTCGTGCTCGCCGCAGCAGGAAAAGGCGCACCCATCTTCACCCACGCCACGAGATCCGCGATCACAGCATCGGAAAGCTTCGGCGCCTCCTTCGCTGGCGGCATCGCGAGATCCTTGTCCACCTGACGCACGGCCTTGATGAGCAGGCTGGCGTCCGCATCACCCGGCGTGATTGCGCTGCCGCTATCGCCCCCATGCATCAGCGCTTCGCGCGAATCGAGCCGCAGCCCGCCCTTCTGCTTTTCCGCGCCGTGGCACTTGGTGCAATGCTCCGCAAAGACCGGGCGCACCTTCTTCTCGAAAAAGTCCGCACCCTCATCCGCATGCGACGGAAGAGCCGCCACGACGGCGAATAGTGCGGCGAGCGAGTAACGAGCGGAAAACATCATCGGATTCAAATCCATGCTGGAGGTTGGTCGTTAGTAGCCGTCATGAATTTTGCGAAAACGAGCCGGATACGGAGCCCGCCCGAGCGACTTTGCAAGGGAATGCTCCAAATGCCCATGGTGTTCTCAAGATGCCCGACCGCTTGGCGCGGTAAGATGCGACCTCGTCCGCGGCGCGGCTGAGGCGTCGGCGAGGCGGCTTTCGAACGAAACATCGAGAGGACAGGGTACCGAAATTTGCGAGCCTCAGCCTGAGCCACTTGCGAAGGAGAGGTTGAGATTAGGGTTATTGGATCGCGAAAAATGCAGTTTTCCACAGAATTCCGTCGCAAGTCGTTCTTCAAATGAAGCTTACCGTTGGTTGCAAAGATGTCGAATCGCCCACCTTCCGATCGGAAGGCGACGACCGCTTTCTGTAGTGGATTCAGCATGGTCCCCGATGCGCCAATCCCGCCTTTGGGCACCCGCACGAGAGGACCAAACCGGGCTTTTGCTACGATGCACAGCCGGGATGGTGTGCAAAACCCAAAATTGTGATTATTCATGGGATTTTACTAGACTATTTATGGCCATTTTGCGAGATCAAAATGCGGCAGTCATCTTTGCAACTGCTCAGTCCCGGGCGCTTCACTCAATGTCCCTCACCCACACGATTGGGCGGAAGCAGGGCATCATGAAGGATTTTCGTGTTCGGCAGGGCCGATTTCAGCGCAGCGATGGATTCTGCCGGGAGGCTAATGCAGTCTCCAAGATCGAGCGTTTTGAGCGCCGGAAGCGCCTTAAGTCCGTCCACATTCGTCAACCCGAAGCAGCTGCAAAGATAAAGCGCTTGCAGTCCCGAGAGTCCCTTGAGCGCATCGACGTCTTTAAGGCGGACGCAGCCTTCGAGAAAGAGAACCTTTAGCGTCGGCAGTCCCTTAAGCGCATCCACATTTGCCAGTCCCCTGCAGAGCGAGAAATCGAGCCTTTGCAGTGACGTGAGTCCTTCGATCGTGGAGAGGTCTTTCATTTGAGGCCGCTCCAACGCGGTCAAGGAAGTGGGCGCAAGCCGCCGAAGAAGAGACGCATGGCCCTCGAACTCCGAATGATTCGAGATTTCCAGCTCGCGCTTGCCACCGGTCCAAGTCGCCTTGCGAAACGCCGCCTTCCAGTCCGCCCGAATCGCCTCGATCGGGTCATCGTAATCCCACCCCCAACCGAGCGCCTTCGCTTCCCGGATCGCCGCGCGGAAATCGTATTCCCGCCATGTGCCATATGCACACACGGAAAAGAGCGCCGCCACGAGCAGCCACCCAATCCGCCAGCGCCGCCAGCGGGAAGGTCGCGCGGGTTTGGCAACATCGGGAGTCATCCGCCCCCCCTACCCCCGATGTCCCGCCCCATCAAGCGCCTGCTGACAAGGAGCATGGTGCAAAGCTGTGTTACCCCGTGCCACTCTACGGTTTGAAGTTCCGGGAATCGCGCTATAGCCTACGGGATGCTTTTTGAAAACCATGGCTCGGCGCGCGCGATTTGGTGGGCTGATGCCGTGTCGTACGGCGGTTGCTATTCTTCCTGCGAATGAGGCGCGTTTTCCTCTGGCTGTTGCAATTGGCCATCACGGCCGGGCTGCTTTGGTGGGTTTTCCACGATGAGCAGAAGCAACGGGCGTTGCGCGATGCGGTCATGCAGGCGGACTGGCGCTGGCTCGTGGGCGGCATCGCGGCGTACGGGATGTTCGAGCTGCTGGCGGGGGTGCGGTGGCAAATCCTGCTGCGCGTGCAAGGCATCAGGCTCTCGTGGCGGCGCATGTACGGGCTGCTGATGGTGGGGCTGTTTTTCTCCCTCTTCATCCCGGGCGGCACGGGGGGCGACCTCGTGAAGGGCTATTATCTTCTCAAAGAGGCGCCCGTGGGCCGGAAAACCTCGGCGGCGCTTAGCGTGGTGATGGACCGCCTGCTGGGGCTCCTGGGGATTGCCATCATCACGGGCTCCGTGACCTTCCTCCGTTGGGACTGGCTGACGAGCGATCCGATCAGCAAGAATTTCGTGCTGACTGGACTTGGCATTCTCGGCGTGAGCGTGAGTGGGATCGTGCTCGCCTGGGGGATCTCGGCGGCGCGTCTCGTGCACAGGCTGCCGGAACGGATGCCCGGGCGCGGTTTTCTCGCGACGGCGACGGGCGCCTATGCGCTTTACGGACGGGCCTGGCTGGCGACGCTGGGGGCGATCTTTATCTCGGTGCTCGCGCACACCGCGCATTACACGACGTTCTGGTGCGCGGCGCAGAGCATCGAGGAAAGCGGGCCGCGAAAACCAACGACGATCGAGCTCTATTCCGCGATGCCGGTGATAGAGACCGTGGCAGCGCTGCCGGTTACGCCCGGGGGTCTCGGCACGCGCGAGGCGGCCTTCGACCATATGCTGACCACCCTCGCGGACCTGGAAGAGGGCGTCGCGCCTTCGATCTCGATGCTCGGGTACGTGTGCATCGTATTCTGGGGCATCGTGGGCGGAATCTTCTATCTTTTCTACAGGCCGAGCCGGAGCGAGCGGCAGGCGATTCTTTCGGAGGCGAAGTCGCAACTCGGCAGGGGGAGCACGCGGTGACCCGGGCGAGTGGAAAGAAAAGGCGCACGATGGACGTAGCGGCCCCTTCACGCGGGCGCGAGATGATGGCGCGCCGTCCCTTCGTAACGGCGAATTTCGCGATTTCCCTGGATGGCAAAATCAGCACGCGGAAGCGGACGCCCTCCGATTTCTCCAGCAAGGCGGACAAGCGCCGGCTGCTCGAGATTCGCGCGGGGTGCGATGCGGTGCTCGTGGGCGCGCGGACACTCGCCACGGATTCAATGACAATGGGCCTGCCCGCGGCGGACTTGCAGGCCGAACGCAAAAGGCGCGGCCTGCCACCGCATCCCCTGCGGGTGATCGTGACGAGCAGCGGCCGGCTTTCCCCCGAGGCAAGGGTTTTCACGGCGGATGTCCCAAACGTTCCGGTGGTCTTCTCGACGCGCCGGATGCCGACCCGGACGGTGCAGGCGCTGGCGGGCGTCAGCGACCTGTTCCTGCACCTTGCCGACGACGTGAATCTCGCGGCGATGCTCGCCACTTTGAGGGAGGACTACGGAGTACGGCGGGTGGTGTGCGAGGGTGGCGGCACGCTGCTGCACGCTCTGGCCGCCGCTGGCCTGCTGGACGAATTGAACACGACGATCTGCCCGCGCGTCTTCGCGGGGCGCGCGGCACCGACCATTACAGGCGCGGGCGGCGAGTATCTCCCGCAAAGCACGGCGCTGCGCCTCGCGGAGCTACGCCCCGCGGAGGGCGAATTTTTTGTGCGATGGCGCGTGGTGAGATGAAGGGCGTGCAAGAATCGTAGTCGATTCGCATCGAAGCCGGGAGGGGCACGATATGCATGAAAATGCCACGGCAGACTGTTCCGCTCGCCTCACTCCGCCTCCAAGTTTGAATTCGCGGAGTCACTTTTCAGCTTTCCCGCAGAGCGCAGGCTCCGCGATATTGCGGGCGATGGTGCTTCCAATTGTCAAATACGGCAACCCGGTGCTCCGCGCGAAAGGCGCGGAGATCGTCGAGGTTGACGAGACGGTGAAAAAACTCGCGAACGACATGCTCGAGACGATGCGGGCCGCAAACGGCGTCGGCCTCGCAGCGCAGCAAGTCGGGCTGCCCTTGCAACTTGCGGTCGTCGATGTGGCGGGAGTCGAGGATCGCCCAAGCGAGATGTTCATCGCCGGCGAGCCCGTAAAGCCCGCGGACCACATGCCGCTCGTGTTGCTGAACCCCGTGCTCGAGCTCGGGGAGGACACGGAGGAAGGAACCGAGGGATGCCTGAGCTTTCCGGAATTGAGCGCGGACATCATTCGCGCCGATCGTGTGCGGCTGACCGCGAAGACGCTCGACGGCTCGAAATTTGTCTGCGAGGCGACCGGCCTGCTCTCCCGCGCCCTCCAGCATGAGGTCGATCATTTGAACGGAATCCTCTTCATCGACCGCATGAGTTCCGCCGCCCGTGCGGGCATGGCTGGCAAACTCAAACGGCTGCAAAAGGAAGGACGGCGCTGATTTCGGTGAAAGATTCCCGAAATGCGAGCGTAGTTCCCGCGATGAAACACCCGCTCTTGAGCCCTGGCGTTACCGTGCGTAGTGTCGGGCGACCGATGAGAATCACAGGCACGATTGCCGCCTTATTTGCCACGATGACCCTGGCCGCGCAGGAGAAGTCGCCCGCGGTAAAGGCGGCGGGTAACCAGATCCCGCGTGCGGTCCCCGCAATCCCGAAGGCGGTACCAGCGGTTCCCAACGCGGGACCGGCAGCGCCGAATACCGTGCCGGCTGGCGCCAATACCACCGCTGCCGTCACGAAACCGGTCATCGCCGCGCCGCCGACAAACCTTGACGTCGCGCCGAGTTGGGAGACGCAGAAGATGGCGAGGTCATATGTGTTCACGATACCGGCGCCGCGCGGGCAGATCGTCGATCGGAATGGCATCCCGTTGGCGCAGTCGCGCATGGCATACACCCTGGCGATCCAATTTCCGTCGCCACCGCAATTCTCCGACGCGGAAGCGAGCCGATTTGTGTTCGAGCAGGTCGCGATCGCGCGTGGAATCCTGCGGCGCGACGTGACGGTGGACGCTGACAAGGCGCTGAAGCACTACAAGAACCGGGGGATCATGCCGTTCGTGCTGCATAATCTCATTTTGAAACCGAACGATGTGGAAGCGATTCGCAAAGCGAAGCCGCAGAACCTCATCCTTCAGGCCGTGTACCAGCGGTTTTATCCGCAGGGGGAATCGGCGGCTCACATCGTGGGCTACGCGGGGCGCGCCGGTGGTTATCCGACGGGGCCGGTGGAGAACAACGAGATGCTCTTTCCCGACAGCGAGGGGCGCGAAGGGCTGGAGAAGACTTTCAACCAGCGGCTGACCGGCAAGGCGGGCGTGATGCACGTGAGCTTCGATGCGAACGGACGCCGGTCGGCGGAGAAGATCACCCAACCGCCGATCCCCGGCGACACGGTGGTGACGACGCTCGACTTGCATCTCCAGCAACTCGTGGAAAAATCGCTGATCGCGACAGGCCGCCCGGGCGCGATGGTGATGACTAATCCCTACACGGGGGAGATCCTCGCGATGGCGAGCGAGCCGAGTTACGACCCGAACATGTTTGTGCCGCGAATCGCGGAGGAGGATTACAACGCGCTGAATCATCACGTGGACGCCCCGCTTTACCCACGCGCATTCGCATCGGCGTATCCGCCGGGCTCGACTTTCAAGGTCATCACGGGCCTGGCGGCGATGAACGAGGGCATCGTCGAGCCGGGCGATGAGTTCGAGGGAACTCCGACCCTGGAAATCGGCGGGCGGACCTTTCACAACTGGACGAAAAAGCATCAAGGAATGCTGAATTTTCCCGGGGCGCTCACTGTTTCCTGCAACACCTATTTCTACCGGGTGGGATTGAAAACGGGCGGCCAGCACATCCTCGATTATGCGGCGCGCCTGGGCTTCGGCAGCAAGACGGGAATTCCCTTGGAGGCAGACGAGGACGGCCGGCTGATGACGCAGGATTACATGATGAAGAAATACGCCCGGCGCCTGATGCCGGGTGACATCGCAAACCTGTCAATTGGACAGGGCGACACGCAGATCACGCCGTTGCAGATGGCGCTGGCGATGGGGACGATCGGGAACGGCGGCACGGTTTATAAACCAAGGCTTGTCAGCCAGTTACAAGATGTCGAGGAAAAGCACGTGCAGGGTTTTGAAGCACGCGTGTACGATCAGATTGAGATCGACAAGGCGGTCATGAAAGCCATCCGCCAGGGAATGGAAGGAGTCGTACAAGGTAGGGGCGGAACGGCCACTCATGCGCAGATCCCGGGCTTTACGATCGCGGCAAAAACGGGCACGGCGCAATGGGGATCGGGCGCGAAGGAAAAAGTGGCCGCATGGTTCACGGGATTCGCGCCTTCGGAGCACCCGCGGTATGCCTTCGCGGCGGTTTACGAAGGCAAGGAAGCTCGCGATGACGTGCATGGCGGCAGCCACGCCGCGCCGATCGTCGCGCGTGTCTTGAAGGATGTTCTCAAACCTGAGCCAAAGGATACCAAAGGCGGCCTGCGGAAACGCAAAAAGGTGGATGAAGATGAAGAAGACGCGAAGGCGAAGGAAGACGAGGACATGAACGATGACAACGATGACGAGCCGCGCCCCGTGCGTCCGCGCGTGATCGAGCGGCCCGACTAGGCTGCCGCGAGCCGATTCAGGGGCGCACTTCGAAGACGACGATCAATTGCCCGCGCTCGTGCTTCGGGCCGGAAAAGAATAGCGGGCTCTGGAGACCCAACATCGCCTGTGCGCGCACGATCCGTTTCCGCTCGTGAAAGAGCTCGATGTTGAGTTTGTACTCCTTGCCTTCCTTCGCCGCCTCCGCGCCCACGAGAAACGTCGGGCTCGGCACCAGCCACCGCTCCTGTCCCCCGCCGCCCATGGCCTTCGTCGCCGAGCCGAGGATTTCGAATTGCGTGTACTTGAATACCTTCGTCAACCGCTTCGCGTACGGCGCCAGTTCATCCGGTGCATCCTTCGCCTTCTTGCCCTCCTCCGGGTTGCTCGCGAGCACCAGCGCACTCCAGATTTTCTCTTCCGCGGAAGCGGTGAGGGCGAGTGCAAGAATGGCGGCGAGAACGCGGAGCATCTTCAGTTCAGGATGTAGTCTTCCGAGATATCGGCGAGACCGTCAACCATCACCACGGTCATCCCGTCTTCCTGGATGACGCGCGTCGAGAGCGAAGGATCGTCCGTCTTCGCCTCGAGCACCTGGACGAAATACGAGTCGTGCACAGGCCCGGAGGGCTTCGTTGCGAAATAGATTCCTGCCACGGCGAGCAGGCAGGCCGCGCCGACCGTGAGCAGCCGCCACAACCCGAAAAGAGGCGGAGGCACCGCAGCCGCCACTGGCGCCGGCTCCGCGATTTCGCGCAGAATCTGGTGATTGAAAAACTCGCCGTTGCGCATCACCGGGGCCGATCCATGGATGCGCAGCTTTTCATGCATGCGGCTGGCCGCAGCCTTCTCGGCGATGGCCTCCGGGTGCTCGCGCTCGAACGCAGCGACCTCCGCGGCATCGAGCCGGCCATCGATGTAAGCAGTCAGTTTTTCCTCGTACGGGGTAAGCGGAGCGTCAGAGTTGTTCATAAAGATCACGGAGCATGGATTGCAGTTTCTTGCGGGCGTAAAAAAGTCGCGACATAACCGTGCCGATCGAGGTGCCCATCACATCGGCGATTTCCTGGTAATCGAGGCCATCGAACTCGCGCAGCGTAACGACTGTGCGATGCTCCGGTGAGAGTTTCGCCACCGCTTCGTCAATGCGCCCGCGGATTTCGGCACTGGCGATTCGCTCGGCGGGCTGCGGCGTGGCCTTTGGGGCGGTCGGCGCATTGGGCGAAATGCTGCGCAAACCGATGGAGTCGTCGAATTCCGAGTCGCCGCGCACTTGTTTGCGGCGCAGCCAGTCGAGCGATACATTGGTCATGATCCGGTAGAGCCAGGTAAAAAACGAGGATTGCCCGCGAAAGTTCGCGAGGCTCTTCCACGCCTTCACGAACCCATCCTGCGCAAGGTCCCATGCATCCTCCTCGTTCCTGACCATGTGGTAAATCATGGCGAAACAGCGTTGGCGATAGCGTGTGATAAGTTCATCGAAAGCAGCCGTTTCACCCTTCTGGCACCTGCCCACGAGATCGATATCACTTGGGCCGTCCACAAGCGTGGCGGTCTCGCGGTTGGACGCATTGGCTTCCGGGTTATTCAAATGAATGGCCGCGATTTCATAGCGGCCGGGTGGGGAAAGTCCACGTTCATGGCTCCGCAATGAGCCCCACGGCATGAAGGCCTTGCGGGGTGTTCTCGAAGACCTCGAGGCTCACCTTTGGCGCGTCGCTGCGCCAGGCGTCGAATATCATCCGCGAGTAGTCGCGCCATTCCACACCGAGATCCGGGAAAACGTAAATCGTGTTCCGATTGGGGATCACCACCCGGAACTTCGGCCCGAAGATCGGCTCGAATTTCGCCGCAAACTCAGGTGCGAGCACCGTGGCCGAGACCGGCACCTCCTGGGATTTGAGCACCGCGTATCGAGCCACCTTTTTTGTGTCCCGCACGATCTCCGGGGTCAGCTTCGAGAACCACTCCGTCGCCCGCTTTTTGGCCGCTGCGAGGACGACGTCATTAGGCTGCGCCCCGGCCAGCCATTCGCCATCGGTGGGAAATTCGATACCGGCATCGCCTTGCTTCGCCACGGCAAGCACCGTCTTTTTTGCCCCTAGAATCGGCTGGGTAACCTTGTGCCCCATGAACCCCGGCTCCGGCAGCAAAAACCAATCGGTCCCATGCGCGACGCTGTTTGCGAAGCAGAGCCAGGCAAGGGCAACGAGGCGTCCCATCCTTCGCGCCCGCAAACGGCCGGATTGGCAGGAAAGAGGTTCGATCGATGCGCGCACAGTTGGATGTTGAATGTTGGACGTTGGATGTTGGACGTTCCCCCCATGATCCATCACCTCGCCGGCACGCTTGTCGAGTCCCTCCCCACACAGATCGTCGTGGATGTTGGCGGTGTCGGTTATCATGTGTTCATCCCCATTTCGAGTTACGACAGACTGCCCGCCGCCGGCTCGCAAATCAAAATTCTCACACACCTCGCCATTCGCGAGGACGCCCACGTGCTGTACGGCTTCATGACGACCGCCGAGCGGGACCTCTTCCGCCTCCTCGTCACGCACGTCAGCGGCATTGGGCCCAAGACCGCGCTCGACGTGCTTAGCGGGACGACCGTGTCGAATTTCAAGGCATGCGTGGTGGCTGGTGACGTGGCTGCACTTTCCCGCACGAAGGGCATCGGGAAGAAGACAGCCGAGCGGATCATCGTGGAACTGAAGGACAAGGTCGGCGTGGCTGCGGCTTGGGAGGCTGCCAGCGCCGGGCACACCCCGAGCGCGGAGGAAGCGAAAATCAACGACTCGGTGCTCGCGCTCATCGCTCTCGGCTACAAACAGGTGGACGCCCTCAAGGTGGTGCGCACCGCTTCGACCAAGGATCTTGCGGCGACCACCAGCGAGCTGGTCGCGGCGTCGCTGAAACTGCTCAATTAGCGATGGCGGACGATCTGTTCAAATCCGACGCCGCGCCTGCAACCGAGGCTGCCCGCATTGCCGCCGCACCGCTCGCGGAGCGGATGCGCCCGCGCACGCTCGAGGAATTTTCAGGGCAGGAACACATCCTCGCGCCAGGAAAATTGCTGCGCCGCGCGATCGAGGCGGACCGCATCGCGAGCATCCTGCTCTTTGGCCCCCCGGGCACGGGCAAGACGACACTTGCCCAGATCATTGCCAACGCCACGAAGTGCCGATTCGAGCAACTCAGCGGCGTGGAGAGCAACATCGCGGACCTTCGCCGCGTCGTCGCAAGCGCCGCGAACCGCCTCGTGAATGCCGGACAGAAGACAATCCTTTTCGTGGACGAAATCCATCGGTGGAACAAGGCACAGCAGGACGTCCTGCTCCCCGACGTCGAGCGCGGCACCGTGCGGCTCATCGGCGCGACGACGGAGAACCCGTTCTTCTACGTGAACAGCGCGCTCGTCTCGCGCTCGCAGGTCTTCCAGCTCGAACCGCTCACGCCCGCGCACATCGAGGCGGTGATGCGTCGCGCCATCGCCGATCCTGAGCGCGGCCTCGGATCGCACCACGTGAGAGCGGAGGACGACGCACTCGCGCACCTCGCCATCGTGGCAGACGGCGATGCGCGCAAGGCGCTCAATGCGCTGGAAGTCGGCGTGCTGACGACACCGCCCGGCGCCGATGGCAGTGTGCATTTTACCAAGGCCGTCGCCGAGGAAAGCATCCAGAAAAAAGCCGTCGTGTACGATGCCACCGGCGATCAGCACTATGACACGATCAGTGCGTTCATCAAAAGCGTGCGCGGCTCCGATCCCGATGCAGCGCTCTACTGGCTCGCAAAGATGCTCTACGCTGGCGAAGACATTCGTTTCATCGCGCGCCGCATCGTCATCCTTGCGAGCGAGGACATCGGCATGGCGGACCCACAGGGCCTCGTCGTTGCCGTCGCCGCGCAACAGGCCGTGGAATTCACCGGCCTGCCAGAGGCGCGCATTCCCCTCGCGCACGCCACCGTGTATCTGGCGACCGCCCCGAAATCGAATCGCGCCTACATGGGCCTCGAAGCCGCGACCGAGGAGGTGAAAAGCGGCGTGACGCTCGCTGTCCCGCGGCACTTGCGCAGCACCGGCCACAAAAAAGGCGCAAAAGCCCTCGGCCATACGGGCTACCAATACAGCCACGAGGGCGAAGGTGCCTACATCCCGCAAGCGTACCTTCCCGAAGGCCGCCGCTACTACGACCCCGGCGACAACGGCTACGAAAAGCGCGTCAAGGAACGCCTCGATTACTGGCGTGCCCTCTTCGAACAATCGAACGCCGCCAAGCCCGCGGGTGAATAACGAATATCCTTCTGCGCAATGACTCTCTCGTTTCTTGCCGTTCGGATCTTACCGGCGTCTCCACGTTTCGCCGCTCATTCTCGCTGAACCGCTCTACGATATCAAAGATCGTGTGTGCCCATCCAGCGCCTCACTTCGGCCGCGAGATCGAGCTGCGACTGTGGGAGCGACGTCATTTTTAGCGAACTCGCCCACGCGATCTCCATCCCGGGCCCCGTGCGGGCGTGCGTTCCGCGGATTTTGTCCGTGTTGAAACTCACCGTGCCCGGCGGCCACCCGAAGAACAATTCGCAGGGGTCGTATCCCGGCTTGTTGTGGATATCCACATGTCCTGCAAAATCAGGCGCCTCCGAGCGGCCCGCGAACCACGGATACGCAAACCATGCTCCCGCTTCCGCGACGATAATCAGTTCCCCGCTCCGGCGGTGCGCCAGGCCGCGCTCGCGTTGCTCCTCCTTGCCCAGCACTTCCGCGATCCCCGGCAGGGCCGCGAGCGCCTCACGGGCGGCGGCAGTACTCGATGCGTCGCGGCAATACACGTGTGCCACGCCATGGTCGCTCACCGCAAACGCACGAGCGCTGTAAAAATCCGGATACGCCATTCCCGACACGTCGCGAGTCGCGAAAAGCCCGGCCTCGCGCAGCCGCCGGTTCGGATACACTGCGGCCTTGGTTACCGGCTCGATCGCGTAGTCGCCAAAGACCAGCCAGTCATAGCCGCACTCCTCGCACTTCGCCTCGATCCGCGTGAGATAGCCGAGCAGCACATCGAGGGACTTATCAGCCGCCAGCGAATCCGGGCCATGCCGCTGCAAATCGTAATCGAGATGTGGGATATAAGTCAGCAGCAAATCCGGCGCCGCATCCGGCATCTCGAGCACGGCGCAAATGGCATCGACGATCCAGTCGGACGACTTGTGATTCGCCAACGGGCCCCAGTAATTCATCAGGTTGAAAGGCCGCCCCACGCGCTCGTTGATTTTTTCCTCCAGCCACGCCGGCTGCGTGTGGCAGCTCTGGATCATCCCACCGCTATGCTTGTGCACCGGCCACGGCGAAACGATGAAATCCACATCCTCCCCGAGCGACTGCTGCCAAAACATCATGCCCACCTTTTTTCCACGCGCCCGGAAATCCTCCCAGATTCGCGGCCCTTCGACGAGTCGGGCACTCTGCTCCCAGAAGAGCACCTTCGCCAGTTCCGGGAAATGCAGCCCGTTTGCCACGAGCCCGTGGGCGCCCGTGGGCTGGGCGGTGCGAAAACTCGCCTGCACCGGGCACGTCACCGCCGGGAATATGGCCTGCGCGCGGCGGTAACCGGGCAGATGCGACACGAGATTCCACCCGAGCGCTGCGACATCGACGACCAGTAATTTGCGTGGCATTAGCCGCGGAGAAAACCAGCTTCACCGGAAAATGCTAGCGGGAGCATGGGAAAATGTGCGCACTGTCAGCTCGTGAATCCCACACCCTCTAACGAACCGCACATGGAACGGCGCCTCGGCGTTGTACAAGCCACGGCGCTCAACATGTCGAACATGGTCGGCATCGGGCCGTTCATCACGCTCCCGCTGCTAATGGGCGCGATGGTCGGGCCACAGGCGATGCTCGGCTGGCTGGTCGCGCTCATCATCGCGCTGGCCGATGGGCTTGTGTGGAGCGAACTCGGTGCCGCGATGCCACGTTCGGGCGGCACCTACAGTTTTTTGCGGGAAGGTCTCGGCATGGCGCGCTGGGGAAAACTGATGTCGTTCCTCTTTATCTGGCAGTTTCTTGTCTCCGGTCCGCTCGAAACTGCATCCGGATTCATCGGATTCGGACAATACTTGAAGTTCCTGTGGACAGGCGCGAGCGATTTTGCGGTGAGTCTTACAGTGGCAATCGTGGCAATCATGTGCGTGATTCTGCTTTACCGCCCGATTCACAATATCGGGCGCATCATGGTCACGATGTGGGTTGGCATGCTGATCACTGTGGCTGCGGTCATCTATACGGGCGCGACTCACTTCGATCCCAAAATCGCCTTCGACTTTCCGCAGGGCGCATGGGATCTCAATGGCAAATTTTGGTTCGGCCTCGGAGGGGCGACGGCTTTTGGCATGTATGACTACCTCGGCTACTACAACATCTGCTATCTCGGTGACGAAGTGCGCGATCCTGGCCGCACGATCCCCCGCTCCCTGCTCATCAGTCTCGTCGCTGTGGCGCTGCTCTATGTGTGCATCAATTTCGCGGTAATTGGAATCGTGCCCTGGCGGGAATTCGTGATGATGCCCGGCGCCGAAAAAGCGCCACCTGCCGCGGCGGCAGTCGTCTCGGAAATGATGAAACGGGTCTGGGGCAATGACATCGCCGGCATATTTACCTTGCTGGTGTTATGGACGGCGCTCGCATCATGCGTAGCGCTGCTGCTAGGTTATTCGCGCATTCCGTACGCCGCTGCTCGAGACGGGAATTTCTTTCGCGTTTTCGGGAAATTGCATCCGACGGGCGCCTTCCCGCATGTGTCGCTCGTGGTAATCGGCTTGCTGGCCGCGGGGTTCACGTTCCTCCCGCTGGACACTGTGATCAATTCGCTGCTCACCACTCGCATCGCGGTGCAGTTCATCGGACAAATCGCTGCTCTCATCTCCTTGAGGCGCGCCCAACCTGCGCTCGCGCGGCCATTCAAGATGTGGCTCTACCCACTGCCGGCGTTCATCGCGTTGACCGGGTGGATTCTTTCCAGCACATTGGGATCCTAAGCTTAGAATTCCACGTGGACAAGTTGTCGCG